>Ga0207874_1000341_pt1 | contig 69469 bp, 50 predicted proteins | sample HigsolmetaAR201D_FD_184833 | JGI IMG/M metagenome (GOLD analysis project Ga0207874, IMG submission 184833) | Ionic liquid and high solid enriched microbial communities from the Joint BioEnergy Institute, USA - AR20-1-D (SPAdes) (version 2) ...
GCCATGAGCTCCGCGAGCGGGTACTTCCGGTTGATGGGCATCAGGCGCGATCGCGTCTCGTCGTCGGCGGCGTGCAGCGAGATCGCGAGGCCGATCTGGCCGTTGAAGTCCTTGCCGAGCCGCTCGATCTCCGGGACCAGCCCGCTCGTCGACACCGTGACCTTGCGCGTCGACAGACCGATGCCCTCGCGATGCGTGAGCAGACGGAGCGCGCGCACCGTCGCGTCGTAGTTGTGGAGCGGCTCGCCCATGCCCATCAGGACGACGTTGCGGAGCCGCTCGTTCGGAGCGAGCCGTGACCGGCCCACGAGCACCTGCGCGACGATCTCGTCCGCGCGCATGTGCCGCTTGAGGCCCGCCACGCCGCTCGCGCAGAACACGCAGCCCATCGCGCAGCCGACCTGCGTGCTGATGCACTGGGTGACGGGGACGATCTCTTCGCCCTTCTCCGCCGGCTCTTCGTCGCTCGCCTCGTCGTCGTCGACGGCCGCCGCCGCGTCGGCGTCCTCGTCGGCGCCGGCGAGCGGGGACGGGAGCTCCGATCGACCGCCCGCGACGCGGGGGATGAGGACCGTCTCGACGTTCGCGCCGTCCTCGAGCGAAAGGAGCAGCTTGCGCGTGTCGTCGCTCGCGCGGCGCTCGCCCACGACCCGCACCACGTCGCCGAGCCCTCCACCGCCGGACGACGCCGGCTCGGCGAGCTTCGCGCGCAGACTGGCGGGCAAGTCGGTCATCTTCGCCGGGTCGGTCACGCCGCGGACGTGAATCCAGCGGAAGACCTGCTTGCCGTGGAAGGTGCGCTCGCCGAGACGGCGCATCTCCTCGGTCCACTCCTCCGGCATCCGCGCGAGCGGGCCCGGCGGCAGTGCCGAGCGAGGCGTCGGGGAGGAAGTCGGGGACGTAGCCACGACGGGATCCTACCTCGCAACGGGCCCGCGCGCGCTCGGGTCCTCGTCGGCACGGCGCGGATCCTTCACCACCGTCTTGGCCTCCTCCCAGTAGCGATCGAGGACCTCGAGCGGGAGCTTCTCCTGATCGTTGGTCCCGAAGCCGCCGTGCTCTTCCTTCACGCGCGCCTCGACGTGCGCGAAGCGCGCCGTGAACTTGTCGATCGTCCGGCGGAGCGCGCCCTCCGCGTCCACCTTCAGGTGCCGCGACAGGTTCACGAGGGCGAAGAGCACGTCGCCCATCTCCTCCTCGATGGCGGCCTGATCGCCGGCCTCGATCGCACGATCCAGCTCCGCGAGCTCCTCGCCCACCTTGGCGCGGGAGCCACGAGCGTCCGCCCAATCGAACCCGACGCGCTTCACCTTCTCGCCGATGTTCTGTGCACGCACGAGGGCCGGGAGGCTGCGAGGCACGCCCGAGAGCAGCGGGCGCCCCTGCTTCTCCTTCGCCTTCAGCGCCTCCCAGTTCCGGAGGACCTCGTCCGCCGTCTCGGCATCGAGATCCCCGAACACGTGCGGGTGCCGGGTGATCAGCTTCTCGACGACCCCCGCGACGACCTCGTCGATGCCGAAGCTCTTCTCCTTGCGCGCGAGCTCGGCCAAGAACACGACCTGGAGCATCAGGTCGCCGAGCTCCTCCCGCAGGGCCTTGCGGTCGCCGGCGTCGATCGCGTCGATGACCTCGCACGCCTCTTCGAGGACGAACTTGCGCACGCTCTCGAACGTCTGCTCGCGATCCCACGGACAGCCGCCCGGACCGAGCAGCCGGCTGGTGACGCCGACGAGCCAGCGCAACGTCGATCCGTCCTGGAGCTCGAGCGGGGGCACCGGGCGTGGGGCATGCTCGTCGAAGCGCGGCAGACCGGGCGCCTCGGTGGAGGCCTGGGCGTTCTCGGACATGGGCGGGGGATTACCACTTTTCTTGCGTGGCGGCTTGCGCCTCGAAGCTCGACAGGTCGCGGCTCGATGCGACGGTCCGGGAGGCTCCAGGCTCCAGGCTCCAGGCTCCAGGGGGATGCACCGCCGGCGTCCGGATCGTCTCCTCGCGTCCATTCACCATCGCGGGCCGTGAGCGTTTCCCATGAGCGTTTCGTGACGGAGCCCACGTCGAGCAACGACGTCGCGACCACGGGCATCCGAGGACGACGCGCGTGCGGACATGAACCAGAGCCCCGCATGGAGCCGCGCCCGCTCGTCGCATCCGGGAGCCCGGAGCCTGCAGGTCGACGTCCCTGGAGCCTGGAGCCTGGAGCCTGGAGCCCGAAGTGCCTGGAGCCTGGAGCCCGAAGTGCCTGGAGCCTGGAGCCCGAAGTGCCTGGAGCCTGGAGCCCGGAGCCTCTTTTCCTGATACCCTTTCCCTCCGTGAGCGTGCCCCGTGGGTGAGGGCTCCATGCCTGCGAAAGAGCCGGGAACGAGCTTCCGCCGCAAGATGATCTTCCTCGCGGTCGTGCTCGTGCTCGGGCTCGCGTACGTGCTCCGCGGCGTCCTCGTCCCTCTGTTCCTCGCGTTTCTCCTCGCCTACGCGCTCGACCCCTTCGTCGATCGGCTGGAGGCGCTGCGCGTGCCGCGCGCGCTCGGCGCGATCCTCGTGATGCTCGGGATCGCAGGGCTGTGCACCGTCATCCTCATCTACACGATCCCGCTCTTCGTCGACGAGGTGACGGACGCCACCGCGACGTTGCCGGACAAGCTGAGAGGCCTACACGCACGCATCGAGGCGTGGTTCGCGGCCAAGCTGCACATCCGCCTGCCGCACTCGATGAACGACCTCTCGAAGGCGGTGCCGGATCGACTCCTCTCGCAGAACGCGGTCGAGACCGCGAGGACCGCCCTCTTCGGCACGCTCGGCTACGTCGGCGTCGCGCTCTCGGCGCTGATCGTGCCGGTGTTCGCGCTGTACCTGCTCATCGACTTCGATCGCATCGTCGCTCGCGTCGAGCAGCTCATCCCGCGGCGCTGGGCGCCGGGGATCTCCGAGGTCGCCCGCGACATCCACAAGACCCTCTCCGGCTACGTCCGCGGCCAGCTCACCGCCAACATCGTGCTCGCCGCCCTCTATGCGACGGGGCTCCGCATCGTCGACATCCGCCTGGCGGTCGCCATCGGCGTCATGACGGGGATGCTCGCCTTCGTCCCGTACGTCGGGTTCACCCTCGGGCTCCTCCTCGCGCTCTCGATGGCGATCCTCGACTGGCAGGGCCTCGGCCCCGTCATCGGCGTCATCGCCGTGATGGGCGGCGTGCAGATCATCGACGCGATGGTCATCACGCCCCGCATCGTCGGGCGATCCGTCGGCCTCGCCCCGCTCGAGGTGATCCTCACGATGATGGCGGCCGGATCGCTGTTCGGCTTCCTCGGCGTCCTCTTGGCGGTCCCGCTCGGCGCCGTCGCCAAGATCCTCATCCAGCGCGCCGTGAGGGCGTACCTCGCGTCCGCCTTCTACAACAAGCCTCCCGACACGGCCCCCGCGAAGAAGCCCGTCGTGCGCTCCCCCGCCGGCGACACCGCCTTCTCGACGACCCTGCCCGGCGGCGCCTCCGCAGGAAAGCCCACCGCCGCGCAGGTGATCGTCGCCAAAGGAAAGTCATGACTTCGGAGAACGGCCGCGAAGAAGTGCTCGTCGCGACGGACGGGCGCACGAAGATCGTCACCCTGAACCGGCCCGAGACGCGCAACGCGCTCACGAAGCCCGTCCTCGAACGCGTCACCGCCGCGATCGACGAGGCCGCGTCGGACGAGGCGATCCGCTGCGTCGTCCTCACGGGCGCGGGCGGCCACTTCTGCTCGGGCGCCGACATCCGCAGCACGATGGCGAGCGATCCGGATTTTTTCGATCACCTCGAGGCGTACATGGACGTGTTCCATGGCGTCATCCGCGCCCTCGTACGCTGCCCGAAGCCGACGATCGCCGCGCTCGACGGCTGCGCGGTCGGCTTCGGCGCGGACATGGCGCTCGCCTGCGATCTCCGCGTCGCGGCCACGACGGCGTACCTGCAGGAGAAGTTCGTCGACATCGGCCTGATGCCGGACGGCGGCGGGACGTTCTGGCTCCCGCGCCTCATCGGGACCGCGCGCGCGATGAAGGCCATCCTGCTGAGCGACAAGCTCACGGCGAAGGACCTCGAGGCTCTCGGTCTCCTCGCCGACTGCGTCCCCCCGGAAGAGCTCACGAGCGCCACGATGGCCCTCGCGCGCCGCCTCGAGAAGGGGCCGCCGCTCGCGTTCATGGAGGCCAAGCGCGCCGTCTACGCGAACCTCGGCGATCTCGAGGCTGCCCTCCGCCGCGAGCGCGAGGGCCAGCTCCGCCTCCTCCGCTCGCAGGACGTGATCGAGGGGGTCATGGCCTGGGCGCAGAAGCGGCCGCCCGAGTTCAAGGGACGTTGAGGGTCCGCGCGCCGAAGCTCACGCGAGGAGATAGCGCTCGCCTCCGTCGCAGAGCAACGTGACGACCGGCCCGCGCACCTTCGTCGCGACCTGACAGGCCGCGTGCACGTTCGCGCCCGAGGAGGGCCCCACGAGGAGCCCCTCCTCCCGCGCGAGCCGTCGCGCCATGTCGTCGGCGGCGAGGTCGGTCACGGTGATGACCTCGTCGATGAGCTCGCGGTCGAGCACCTTCGGGACGAAGCCCGCCCCGAGGCCCTGGATCCCGTGCATGCCCGGCTCTCCACCGGACAGCACCGCGCTCTTCGCGGGCTCGACGGCGACGATGCGCGCGTCGGGGCGCTCGCGCTTGAGGACGCGGCCCACCCCGGTGAGCGTGCCGCCCGTGCCGACGCCGACGACGAACGCCGCGAGGTCGGGGACCTCCGCGAGGATCTCGCGTGCGGTGGCTCGCTCGTGCGCGGCGGGATTCGCCGGGTTCTCGAACTGGCGCGGCATGAACGCACGCTCCGTCCGCGCGACGATCCGCTCCGCCTCCGCGACCGCGCCGGCCATGCCCTCGTCCGCCGCGGTGATGACGATCTCGGCGCCGTACGCGCGGAGAATGCGGCGCCGCTCGACGCTCATGTCCTCGGGCATCACGAGGATGCAGCGATAGCCGCGGACGGCGGCGATCATCGCGAGAGCGATGCCCGTGTTGCCGCTCGTCGCCTCGACGATGACGCTCCCCTCTCCGAGCTTCCCTTCGGCCTCGGCCGCCTGAATCATCGCGAGCGCGGGGCGGTCCTTGACGCTCCCGCTCGGGTTCTTCGACTCGAGCTTCGCCAGCACGGTCGTCCCGCGTGGCGGCACGCGCCGGAGCTCGATGAGTGGAGTGTCGCCGACGAGGTCGAGGACGCTACGAGGCATCGCCCGCGATCGTACCCGCTCGAAGCCCGCGCCAGGGAGCCCGATCGTCGCCCGTCAGGCATCGCGCTCGCCGACGACGTCGGACTCGAACCAGGCGCGCAGCGCAGGCCCCGGGCCATGACGGCCGAGGCCCACCATCAGCTTCGCGAGGGCGGCCTCCACGGTCATGTCCTTCGCGGAGATCGCGCCGGCCTCCGCCGCCATCACGCCACCCTCGTAGCGCTCGAGATCCACGAAGCCTCGAAGGCACTGGGAGACGACGACGACGGGCACGTTGCGTGCCCTCGCCTCCTCGAGCGCCGGCAGGAGCGACCGCGGGACGTTCCCCGTCCCATAGCCCTCGAGCACCAGCCCCTTCACGCCGGCCCGCACCGCGCCGCGGACGAGCGCGGGGTCGAGCCCCGGGAACACGCGCACGGCGAGGACGCGCGGCTCGAGGCGATCGTCGAGCGGCGCGAGCGGGCTCGGGGCGCGTACGTGCGGGGCGATCTCGACGTCGATGCCGAGCTCCACGAGCGGTGCGAGCTGCGGCGAATCGAAGGCGTCGAACCCCCACGCGTCCCGCTTCGTCGCGCGTGCGCCGCGCAGCGCGCGCGAGTGCATCACCACGCAGACCTCGGGGACGGGCAGCGTCGCCACGAGCGCGGCGTCGATGAGGTTCTGTCGCGCGTCGGTGCGTGCATCGACGAGCGGCTTCTGCGACCCGGTCAAGACGACGGGCTTCGGGAGCGGCCCGAGCAAGAACGCGAGCGCGCTCGCGGTGTAGGCCATCGTGTCGGTGCCGTGCACGACGACGATGCCGTCGTAGTTCGGGAGCTGCGAATGGACCTCGCGCGCGAGCGTCAGCCAGTCGGACGGCTGCATGTTCGCAGAGTCCATCTGGAACAAGAGGCGCGTCTCGAGGTCGGCGATCCGAGCGAGGCTCGGCACCTCGAGGACCATGTCGCGGCTGGTCCTCTCTTCGTCGATCTTGACGAGCTTCTTCGGTCGGTCGCCGTCGCCGCTGCCCGGCGCCTCGTCCACCGCGGGCTCACCGCCCGGATGGGTCATGAGCAACGTCCCTCCCGTGAGCAGGAGCAGCAGACGGGGCGGCCGGCGTTGACCCATTCGACGATCCGCGCCCCTTCGCTCAGAAGAGCCGCTGGTCGACCTTGATCGTGTCGCCCTGCTGCAGCTTGATGTCGGGACGCACGTTGTCCGTGATCGCGTCGACACTGACGATCGCGTTCACGGTCCCTTTGCCTTCGACCTGGCGGATCACCTGCACGTGATTGGTGTCCGCGAGCGGCGTGAACCACCCGGCCGCGGCGATGGCCTGAACGAGCGTCATCCCGTCCTGATACGGGAGCGGGCCCTGCTTCGCGACCTGGCCGATGACCTGGATCGTCTTCGAGTTGTACGCCTTGACCTTGACCTGCACCTGCGGGCTGACGAGGAACTTGGCCTCGATCAGCGCGTCGCGGAGCGACGTCGCGATCTCGCGCGGCTCGAGCCCAGCGACCTTCAGCGGCTCGACGTACGGGAACGCGAGGGTGCCGTCGGGTTGGACCTCGTACTCCGTCGGGAGCTTGTCCTCCCCGACGACGATCACCTCGAGGACGTCGCCCGGCCCGACCTGCTGATTGATGACCGGCTCGGGCAGGTTGGGCGGAGGCGGATAGCTCCGGGCGCACGCCGGGAGGAAGAAGCCGATCGACGCGGCGAGCAAGAGCGCGAGCAGAGAGAGGAGACGCGACAGCAGCATGGCGTGGACGACCGCACCGCGACCGGGCACGACCGCAACGAGCGTTGTCTCTCGACGTCGCCTCGTCAAGTCGGGCGCGCGGCCGAGCCGCCCGCCACGTCAGTAGAAGTAGCGGGCGCCGAGGAAGGCTTGGAAGCGGCGGTAGTTCAGGTCGAAGACACCGGGAGCCCCCGTCACCGTGGATGCGGCAGGCAGCTGGGTGTCGCTGAACTGCTGGACGTAGTCGATCGTCGTGTTGATACCGAAGGACGACGAGAGACGGTACTCGGCGAACAGACCTCCGCCGACACGGACGTTCGTGAAATCACCCGTCACCTGCGTCGGCGCTACGCCCGGTCCGACATTGAAGAACGCCGGCGGGTACTCGAGCAGCTCTCCGTAAGCATCGAACCGCAGCACTACCCTGCCGCCGAACCAGTACTCGAGCCGACCGTAGAGCTTGTTCGTCGTGTAGAAGTTCGCGAGCAAGCTCGTCTGGAAGTCGCGAAGAACGCCGAGAGACACCCTCGACAGGAGGAGCGTCGCCTGCCCCGGCTCGTCCGTCCCACCGCTCTGACCGAGGTAGAACGTTCCCTCGGCCTGACCCGTGATGCTGTCGAACTGCAGCGACGAAGGAGCCTCTGGAGCCTTGAAGAACGTCCCGCCGTAACCAACCGCGAGGAGCGTCCCGAAGCGCTCCGTTACGAGGCCCGTCAAACCGAAGCGGGTCCGGAGCGGCGTAGAGTCGTTCAGGTAATTGAGGGCTCGCTCGGCGTGCGGGTAGTTGATGAACCGCAGGTTCGTCTCACTGAACAGCGCCGTACGCGGCCGAAAGCGCCAGCGATTCCGCACCGCAACCTCGTGGGTGAGGTTCGTGTACGGAACGCCCTGGGACTCCTCGAACAGGGCGGCCATGATCTGGTACCCGCCGCGGATGTCGAGCGTTCCCCCACCCGGGATGAAGACGAGCTCGCCGCCACCCCGGAGGTCGCTCCGGTTGAAGGAGAGGTTCGGGTCGGCGAGGACCTGCGGTTGGATGAGGCGGTTGTAGGCGCCAAAAATGCCCAAGCCGACGGGGCGCCCCTGGGCGATGTCGAGCCGGAGATCGGAGTTGACTCCGACGTTGTGCTGCCGGCTCATCTCCTTGCCGATGAAGAACCTGGCGGTCGCGGCGGCTCCACCTCGGAAGGTGATCAGGCGAGGCGTGACGGGCGCGCCGCCGTCGGCGAGGCGCTGCTGGCCGAGCGTCGAGAGGTAGAGCGATGGGGTGACTCGAAAGATGGCCCCATCCCTCGGCGGGAGCGTCGGCGGGCCGTTGACGATGTTCGGCCCCTCCGTGTGCGAACGCCGGAACCAGTTCGAGTCGTAGCCGGCCTCCGCACCGATGCCCGGATGGAGCTCGAGATCGCCGGTGCGAATACCAGGCCCCTCGGTGAAGCGCCGGTCCGCGAGCCACCCCTGCGCCGAGGCGGTGCTCGAGTACGTCAACGCCGCGAGCGGCAAGGCGAACGCCACGTACGCCCGCCCTCGGCGGAGCCACCCTCGGAGGCGCGAGGCGAACGTCTCGGGTGAGCCCGAACCGGAGGGAACAGCGTGACGGTTCATCGCGACGAACGATCGAAGCAAGGGCGCATGCCGGCGCTGCGCGAATGGAGGGGTACTCGGGCCATCGTTCGGGTGCAATGTGAATCGAAGATGTTCGAGAGGGCCAACCCCTTGCAGGACTGCATTCGCGCGCGCGAGGGCTGATCCACCGTCCAAACTCACGTCGATGTCCGACGGAGTCTCGGCGATTGCCACCCCCTACTTCTGGTTGGCGTACTGCGCGCCGCCGATCGTCCGCCGTCGGTGCTTCGTCCGACTACTCCTACGAGATCACAACGTACAGCTGGTGCACTGCGGCGGACCGATGACCAGCGACGGGTCCGTGGGCGGGTAAGGCGTCTCGTCCGGCGGGATGCGCGGATCGATCTCCACGGTCGTGCGCGTGTCGCCGATGAACGCCGACTCCTCGCCGATGCACTGGTTCGCCTCCGCGACGATCTGCTCGCTGCGCTGGCGAAGGACAGTGAGGATCGTAAACTCGTGATTCGACGCCTCTTCGTCGTTGCGGGCGACGGCCGCCTGGAGCTGCGCGCGCCGGTCGCGCGCCGAACGAATCGCGACGTCGATCTGCGAGAGCTTGTCGTTGAGGCAGAGGGTCTTCACGACGTCACGCTGACGTCGTGCTTCCTCGAGCTGCTTCCGCACGCCCGCGGCCGCCGCCTCCATGCGCGACAGGTGCTTCGCCGACTCCGCGAGCTGCTCCTGCGGAGTCAACGTCGTCTTCCGCTCGAATCCGACTTGTCCCTCCGTCGGCGGCGGAGGAGGCGCCGGCGGCAGATCGCCTGGCTGAGCGCCCGCGGGACCGGCCACGAGGGCCACGGCTCCGAAGGCGATGAGCCACTTGAGTGTTGAGCGGAAGCGCATCGGACCTCGTGACGACTCTAGAGTGTGAGGCATGATGTGTCAACGCAAATGCCGCGCTGAAAGACAAGCAATCTCGCTTACTTGACGCATACTGCCGCAGGAACGGACGGTAGGCGAAGCCCGAGGTGCGTTGTTTCGTTGCGCCCGAATGTCCGATCATTCGAGCCGAAATGCCGCAAGGCCCGCGGGGTCTCGTCCGCGGGCCTCGCGAGGGTTCGAGCTCTTGGCTGCTTACTTCTGCTGAACGAACGTCACCGGGATGTTCAGTGTCGAGCCGCTTCCTCCCGGAGGATTGAACTGGGCTCGCTTGACGACGTTCGCGATGCACGACGCGACCTGGGGAGACAGGCCCGTGTTCTGCGTGACGTCCGCCCTCGAGACCTCACCGTTCGGATCGACCTTCGCGGTGATGACGACCTTGCCGGACATCGTCGGGTCGGAGTTGAGGCCGGTCTGGTAGCACTGACGGAAGCGTCCGCGCAGGCCCGCGATGACGCGGTCCGCGTCCGAAACAGGCACCGACGCCGTCGAGCCGCCGATCTGCGCATCGCCTTTCGGCCCCTCGACCTTGCGCTCCGTACCCGCGCTCGTGCTGCTCGTGCCCTTCGTGCCGCCGCCGAGGCCTCCGAGGCCGCCACCCTTTCCGCCGCCTTGGATGGCGCCGCCGCCGCCACCGACCTTGAGATCGCCGGTGCCGGCCGCCACACCCGCGCCCGACGCCGCCGCGCCGGACAGGTCGACCGGCGGGATGTCGCTCCGGTTCAGCGCTCCCTGGACGGCGGATCCTCCGCCGAGCGCCGCGAGCATCTGCATCTGCATGGCCTCCGCCTGCGCGACCAGCGCGGCGGCCTGCTTGTCTCCGATGCTCCCTGCCCCCTTGCTCTGGCCCGAGCCGCCAGCCTTGCCGCCGGCGCCTCCGCCCGACGGCTTCGACGCCGCCGCCGTGGCCGTGGCCGTCGCCGTCGCGTTCGGGTTCACGTCCGTCGGCGTCTCCGTGACCGGAGGCGGCGGGATGTTCTTCATCATGTCGACGAGACTGGCGACGTTGAGATCGTCGCCCACGACCGGATCCATCCAGTCCGAGTACATCGCGCCGACGACGCCGAAGTGGAGGAGGAAGCTGAACGCCGCGATGATCGTCAGAGACCAGTCGATCTGAGCGGCGATCCCGGCCTTCACCGCGAGGGGAAGCTGCGGACGCGGCTGGACCGGAGGCGGAGCGACGAACTGGAAGAGGAACGTCGTCTCACCGATGACGACCTTTCCGCGCGCCTCCTCCGTGAGCTTGATCTGGTAGGCGGCCCCCACCTTCTTCGCCTGGCCACGGAGCGCGGCGAGGTCCGTGATGCCCGACGCGAGCGCGACGCGCCCGGCCATGCCGTCGAGGAAGTTCAGGTGGTAGTCGTTGCCGATGAGCTCGAAGAGCTTGAACATCGGCGGCACGGACTGCGACGGGATGACGAACGTCGCGCGCTCGTTCGAGCCGACCGTCACGGTCGTGCGCTGCTTGATGATCCGCTCCTCGACGACGCGACCGCCCTGAACGAGGCCGATGCGCAGGACCTTCGGGCCCGTGTGGACGGACATGGCCCGCATGACCGCGGTCATCTGTCCCGGGCGGCTTGCTCCACCAGGTCCTGCCTGCGGTGTCATGCCTGGCTGTCCCGGTCCCGTCATCGGCGTCTTCTCCCGTAGCGTCGATCGATGCCTTCCACCTTTGACGGCACACCGGGAGAAAAGTTCCCGGCACGGATGGCCCGTGGTGAAGGGCCACGTGATCCTACCGACAATCCTGGGGATTGGACACTTCCTTTTGGGGAGGCTCCAGGCTGTAGCCCGTCAGGCTCCAGGTGGGCTGGTCACCCGAGCTTTCGGGCGGCAATGTCGCCTGCCCTCGCCCGCTGGAGCCTCCACCCCCGGGGCCTCCTGGAGCCTGGAGCCCGGAGCCTGGAGCCTCATTCATGTGCCTTTGGCCCGGCCCGCATCAGCGGGCCGTCACTCCCTCGTGGCTGCCGCTTCGAGCTGCTCGATCATGCGATCGGTCGCCTCGATACGCTGCCGCGTCATCCGGCGCGCGTGCGCATGCGCTGCGATGCAGAAGGCGGTCCCGACGATGCCGAAGGACGCGACGGAGATGGCGTCGTTCAGGATCTGTCGGACGAAGAGCTCGCCGAGCTCGCCCGTCAGATCGGGGGCGTTCGCGAGGCCGTGTCGAAGCACGAGCGTACCGAGGAGGATCCCGGCGCTCGTCGCGATGCTCGCGCAGACCCGCGGCACCCGCGACCAGCGGTGAATCCTCGAGTCGAGCTCCGTGAGCTGCTCGTTCACGAGCGCGATCCGGGCCTCGGCGGACGGCGCCGCCAGCGCGTCGAGCAGGTCGCGCTCCCAGTCGGCGGAGGGCTCGTCTCGCGTCGCGGCCCGAAGACGGGCGAGCGAGGCGCGCCCCGGGTTCCGCCCGAGCGACGCGACGACGTCGTCCGGATGCAACGCGGTCGGATGCGCGGCGAGCCAGAGACGCCTTGTGCTCGCGGCCACGCACGCCAGCGCGACGATCACCGAGGCGATGACGATCACGCCCGGACGGACGGTCTCAGAAAGGGTCCTTCCGCGCAGCCTCCTCGATGCGATCGAGGAACGGCTGGCGGAGCTCGGCGAGCGTGAGCTTCGGCTGGATCTTGCTCACGTCGACGGACGCGACGGGCTTCTGGACGCGACCCACGATCGTGACCTCGTTGAGCGTGATGGTGCCTCCCTTCTGCTGCGCGGCAGCGTCGTCGGAGACGAGCAGCGCGGCAGCCACGAGAGGCGCTGCGACCGAGAAGCGAACGACGGCGTTCATCGTCGGGATGTCCTCGTTGAAGCGATGGGTCCAGTCTAGCTCACTTCTTCGCCGGCGCCGGAGCGGCCGGTGCCGGGGTCTGCTTCAGCTCGGCCTGCTTGGCCTTGGCGCGCGCGATGAGATCGTCGATGTCGTCCTGCACGCCGGGCGGCGGCTTCGGCCCGCGCATCGTCCGATACGTCTCGAGCTCCTTGATGGCCGTCGCGATCTGGCTCTCGGGGCTGTTGCCCGGGATCGTCGGCGCCGTCAGGTACATGAGGCCGAGGTCGTAGTGGGCCGCGGCGAGGCTCGAGTCGTGCGCCAGCGCGAGGTCGAACTCCTTCTTCGCGTCCGTGTAGCGGCCGAGCAGCCGGTAGCAGTCGCCGAGGTTGAGGTGGGCGATCGCGTTGTTCGGCGCGAAGCGCACCGCTCGCTCGAGCACGGGCAGCGCCTCGGTGGCGTTGCCCGCCTCGAGCTTCATCGAGCCGAGGTTCACGAGCGCCTCGACGAGGTCGGGACGTCGCTTGATCGCGGCCTCGAAGTCCTGCATCGCGGCGGCGCGCGCGCCGCTCTCGCGATGGATGAGACCACGGATGAGGTGCGCCTCGGCGTTTCCCTTGTCGCGCGCCGGGCTGGCCTCGCCGAAGCCCTCGAGGATCGCGTGGAGCGCGTACTTCGCGAGATCGAGCCGCCGCGCGCGGTAATGATCCCGAGCGATGGTCACCATCGCATCCTTGAAGTTCGGATCCATCCGCAGCGCGTCCTGCGCGAGCTGCTGCGCGCTCGCGTGATCCTTCGCGATGCTCTTCACCTCGCCGTGACACGCCGTCAGGCGCGGCGACTCCGGCTTCTTCTTCCGTCGGTCCGTCAAGAAACCGTCCGCCTCGCCCGTCTTGCCGGAGCTCGCCAGCGAGAGCGCGTACGCGCACATCGAGAACTCGTGGTTCGGGTTGGCCGTGAACGCCGCCTTGTACGAGCGCTGCGCCCCCGAGACGTCGCCGAGGCGCTCGAGCACGATTCCGAGCGAGTACGGCGGCGAAGGCGATTTCGAGTCGAGGCTCTGAGCTTCCTGGAACTTCTTTTTCGCCGTCTGGAGATCGCCGTTGAGCCAGGCCTTCCAGCCCTCCTCGTACCGACTCCTCGCGGCTCCGGTGAGCCCCGATCCGCCGGCGCTGTCGATGACACCGACCTCGCCGCCGGCCTCCGTCATCACGGGCGTCCCCGCCCCTGCCCCCGGCGCCGGCGCGACGACACGCTTGTCGTCACCGCCGCCGCACGCAGCAAGCGCCAGAGTGAGCGTCAGGACGCCGATGGTGTCGCGGGGGCGAAGCATTTCAGTCCTCAGTCCTCAGTCCTCAGCGGATCCTTTCGACAGGCTAGCTCTCGAAGACTTTCGATTCCAGCTCCCGCCTCGTGCTCATCCTCTTTCTCGATCCCGTCGTTTTCGATCCCGTTCGCCCCTCTGTCGTCGATCCCATCCTGTCGGCGCCTGCGATCCGAGCCTCGCTTGGACGTCAAACCCGAAGATCGACTCGCGGACACGTCGCCATGACGTCGAAGAGAGCGAGAACGTGGCGTCGTACCCCCGCTGAGGTCTGAGGTCTGAGGACTCCGCCGCGCCTATGGCGCGGCGGGGAGCGGCTTCGCGTCGCCACGCGCGCTCGGGAGCACCGTGAGGCCCGGGCGGGTCTGCACGTACATGTTCTGCGAGTACGAGAGCTTCGTCGCACCCTTGGTGGTCGGGTCCGGCGTGTTCGACACGTACTGCTGCATCTTCGCGTCGCCGATGAGGTCCGTGTAGTACGCGAGCCGGGCGACGGCCTTCGTGATCGCGGGGTTCTTCACGTTGTACTTCCGCGCATAGGCGACGGCCGTGGCGTAGCGGCGGACCATGATCTCGTCGGCGCCGTCGAGCTCCTGCTGCTTCTTCTGACGCCAGAAGTCCTTCGCCGCGTCTTCGAGCTGGTCGGCCTGGTCCATGAGGTCCTGGCGTCCGCTGTTGCGCATGGTCTCGAGCAGCTTCTCGCCCTGCGCGTTGAACAGCTTGACCTTGACCGTGTTGTAGAGGCCGGTCCGGAGCGTGTCGAAGATCGCGCCCTGACGGGCGAACGCCGCCGGCACCCACTCGAGCGACTCGTACTTCTTGATGACCTCGTTCTCGAGGCGGAGGTCCCACTTCTGAGCCTCCTCCGCGTTGTTCTGGTACTTGCCCTTCTTCCCCGTCTTCACGTCACCGAGGATCTCCGGGACGGTCTGCGGGTACTGGTGCTTGGAGGCCACGTCGAACTTCGCCGTGATCTCCTCGTCCAAGAGCGTGTACGCGGCCTCCGCGGCATAGTCGACGTACGGCGGCTTCTGCGCCTCCGCCTGCCCCACCTTCGCCTTGAAGTTGTCCCACGCAGCGACGGTGTTGTTGAGCCAGGTCCGGTAGTCGCCCTCGCCGCCCGTCTTCTTCATCTTCGCGACGGCGTAGGCCGCCTCGACGAGGAAGCGCGCGGCGCCCGCGTTGTTGCGGTTGGCCTGGTAGTACTGGATGAGGGCCTGCTGACCCTGGATGCGGTTCTGGCGGTTCGTCCCGCCGTCCGCGCCCTTCGGATCCCACTGCTTGTAGTCGTACGAGGCGACGCGGTAGTCGGCGTCGGCCTTGTCTTCGGCCGTCGGGTGCAGGCGCACGAGCGTCCGGTACTCGGCGAGCATCTTGTCGCGCTGACCCATGTTCGCATAGAGGATCATCGCGTTCTTCGCCGCCTCGCGACGCTTTGCCTCGTCGAAGCGCTCGTTGGCCGAGATCTTCTCGTAGGTCTCCGCGGCCTTCGGATAGTTGAAGAACGAGTAGTACGTCGTGCCGAGCGCGTCGTACGCCTGCCCGAGGTACTCGAGGCGCTCCTGGTAGAGCTTCGGATCCGGGGCGGTCTTCGTCTTCGGGTCGCCCTTCTGGAGCGCGTTGAGCTGCGCTTCGGAGCCGTACTCGCTGATGAACTTGTTGTAGAGCTCGATCGCCTTGTTGTACTCGCCGATCTGCTTGTACGCGAAGGCGGCGTTCATCGCGCCCTCCGGCGCGTCACGTCGCGCCGGCGCGGCGCTGAGGGCCGCCTCGTAGAGCTCGGCGGCCTCGCGCCAGGTCTTGCGCTTGTGCGGAGCGTCGGGGTTCTTGCACGGCGAGCCGACCTTCGCCTCGCACGCCTCCTCGAACTTCGCGCGCGCGCGGACGTACGCGGCCTCCTGCGAGAGCGGGGCCTTGATCGACTCGGACTTGGCCGTCTGCTCCGCGTTGAACGGGCAGGAGTCCTCCTTCGAGAGGCGCAGCGACTCTTCGACGTTGCGCGTCACCGCCGCCATCGTCACGAGACGCTCCCACGCCTTGTAGCCGTACTCGTTGAGCTTGCAGTTCTCCTTCCACATCACGGTGTAGCGCTTCTTCGCTTCGTCGAAGTGCCCGTAGAGGAAGTACTGCTCGGCGACGTAGTACTGGTACTCGAGACCGCGCTTCTCCGGATCGAGCGACGGCGGGACGGCGCGCACGTACTCCTCGCGCGCGATCATGCTCTGCTGCACGACGGGCGGGATGGGATCCTTGATGACGTTGCGCGTGTTCGGATCGTCCCCGTCGAACTTCACCTCCTCGCGCTTCTCGATGCCGGTGACGCCCTTCGTCTCGTTCCAGCGCGCGTACGCGAGGTCGCGGTCGACGTCGCTGATGTCGACGACGAAGAACGCGGCGTTGTCGAGGTACTTGTCGTCCTCGTTCGAGTCGCGCACGTCGATCGCCGCGAGGATCGCGTCGTCGATGTCCTTCTTCGTCGGCTCCGGGTACGTGTTCGGCGCGGCCTCGTGGAGCTTCACCTGGATGCGGACGTACTTGTGACGCGCATCCGCGTTCCAGTAGCGAGACTCGTACGCGTCGGGAGCGTTCTCGTCCTGCTTCAGGTACCCCTGCCAGCCGACGGCCGCGAGCTTGTATTCGGTCGCCGCGCGCGAGAGGAGCTCGATCTGGCGAGCCGGATCGTTCGTTTCGGACGCCGCGCGGAGCGCCGCGCTCGCGTTGTTCGTGTGCTGCGCCGCGGCCTGACGCAGACCGCCGCGCACGAGGCGCTCGGCGTTCTGGATCGCCGCCGGGTTGTCCTTGTTCGCGTCGACCCACGGCGTGTTGCCGATGTAGTTCGCGAGCTTCGTGCGCGCCTCGAGAGCCTTCTGCGCGATCGCGTCGTGCTCCGGCGTGCCGGGCTTCTTCGTCATGTTCATCTGATCGTAGGTCTCGGCGATCGCGTTCTGCGTCTCCGGGGCCGTCGGATCCATCGGCCACCGCTGCAGCATCGTCTCGTAGACCTCGATCGCGTTCGCGAACTGGTTCAGGCTCCGGAACTCGTAGGCGAGCGCGCGATAGACCTCGATCGTCCAGGGCTTGTCCTGGGGGATCAGCGTCGGGTCCTTCACGCGGTCGATCGCGATACGGAGCTTCTGCTCCGCCCGGTCGGGGTTGGGCTCGGTGTCGAGGATGTCGGGCCGCATGATGTACGGCTCCCACTCCTCCGGGCCCTTGAAGTCGACGTTCGTGAGCGAGCCGGCGATGTACGTGTACGCCTCGCTCCGGAAGTCCGCGCCGCGATCACCCGTGAGCTTCTCCTGCTCGTCGGTGTAGAGTAGGAGGTTGACGAACTCGCGCGTGGCGAGCTCGTAGCGCTGCTGCTTGAAGAGCGTCCAGGCGTACTTGTAGAGCGCCACTCCGTAGAGCGGCGGCTTCTTGTACTTCATCGAGTGCCTGTACGCGCTGGCGGCACGGTTGTAGCCCCAGACGGCGGCGGGGTCCTCCTTCGTCACGCCGCTCGCGAAGTCGAGCTGATCGAACTCCCAGTTGCCGATCTGCCACCAGACCTCGGCGACGTACTTCGGGTCCTCGCCGGGACGCAGGTTGGGCTGCGGGACGAACGTGCAGTCCTCCGGGTAGACCTCCCTGTAGACGGTCTCCGGGTTGTTCCGCGAGACCTTCCTCGGGTCGTTGTAGCGATGACGCCACGCCGTCCAGTGCGCTTCGTCGGCGTCCTGGGGCATCGGCGTGATGAGGTCGCGGTCGGGATCCTTGGGATCCGTCTTGACCGGATACGGGTAGTGGTTGTGGCACACGAGCGAGCGCCACACCTGCTGGGCCTCGGGCACGCGTCCCGAGTCGTTCAGCGCGTGACCGAGGAAGTAGTAGATGCCGGCGATCTCCCGGTACTTCGGGTACTCGCGGATGACCCGCTTGTAGAGGCGGATCGCGTCCTTCAACCCCTCCTCGAGCGGCTCGGTCGCGTCCTCGGAGCGCGCGCGCTCCTCGTAGAGCGCCGCGAGGCGGTACATCGCGTCCGGCGTCGCCTGCGGGTGGGCGCGCGGACCGCTGTACGTCTGGATGAACTCCTCGAGCCGTCGGATCGCGATCTCGCGAGCCTTCTTCAGCTCGGCCTTCTCGATCGCGATCTCGCGGTCGAGGCCGGAGAGGATCTCCTTCTTCTTCGCCTCGTAGTGCAGGCGGATGATCGTGGTGACAGTGTCGCGGTACTCCCTCGCGCCCCGCTCGTAGGCCTCGACCTGCTCCTTCAACGCGGCGAGCGCCGCGATCTGTTGCGGCGTCGGCGGAGGCGGAGGCGGAAACAGCTTCCGCTGCCGCGCCGCCGCGGTGAGGATCTCGCTCGTCGATCCGCTCCCGGCGGCCCCCGCGTCGCCCGCGGCGGCCGGCGCTCCCCCGTCGGCGCTCGACGTCGTGGCGGAGGATGCGGACGGAGCCGCGCCGCCGTCGGCGGCCGGCGCAGGCTGGGCGACGGCGTCGTTCGACGCGAGCGCGATCGCGAGGACCGCGAACGCCCCGACCGTGCTCACCGCGAGGAGCCTGCGCAGAACGCTGGAGCCGAAGCTGGGACGAGAAGGCGAAGGAACGCGATCGGAAGCCATCGACTGAAACCCGTCTTCCTGGAGCCTCGTGGCTGGAGCCCGGAGCCTTTCGTTCATCAGTTCGGCCCCGGTTCGCCGGCGTCGTCGAGCACCTCGCGGAGCTCCTCGTCGAGGAGATGCTCTTCGCGCGCGCGCTCGGCCTGGAGGTTGTGCACGCGCTCGAGCTCCTCCTCGCGGACCTCCCACGCCTGCTCCGTGATGCCGACGTCGGCACGCAGAACGATGTTCCGGATCTTGTCCCGCACGTAGCCGAAGTTCCGCTTCGCGACCTGGCCGACGAGGTCGTGGGCCTCGCGTTCGAGCGCTCCGAGCTGCATGTTGTACTCGTTGATCTTCAGGCGCTCGGCCTCGACCTTGGCCTGCACCTCGCTCACCTTCGCAGCCACCTGCTGCTCGAGCTGGGCGAACTGCTGGACGAGTCGGTCTTCGACGGCGCGCGACTGCTCGAGCGCCGCGCGCACCTTGTTCGCGTACCGCTGCGCGTCGCCGCCCGCGTGCCCCTGGGCGGCGAGCTGCACCTCGCGCTCGAGCGCGTCACGGAACGTGACACGCGCCTGCGCGTCGTTCTGGTAGCGCGCATCGCCGAGGCCGACCTGCGCGCGCCCCATCTCGATCTGCCGGCGCAGCTCGACGACTTCCTCCTGCCGCTGCTTGAGGACCCGTTCGTGCTCGTCGAGCTCCTCGTTGATGCGCTTCAGCGTCGCCGGATCGCGCGCGAGCCCCCGCTGCGCGTCCTCCCGCAGCATCCGGCGCAGGCCGTTGATCGTGGCATTGAGGTAGTCGATCTCGATCCCGCGCCGCGTCAGCTCCTGCGAGACCGTGTTCCACTGGCGCATGCCCTGGTAGTCGCGCTCGTTGAACTCGGCCTGGGTCACGGGCAGCGCCGTCATGATCCCCATGAGCGCCCGGCGCTGCGCGCGGACCTGCGCGATCTCTCCTTCGAGCGAGCTCGGCTCCTCCGAGTCGAGGCCCTTCGCGATCATCGCGCGCATGCGCGAGAGGCGGTTGATGAGCGAGAGCGCCTGCTGCTGCCCGGCCTGCAGCTCGGGAAAGGCGCGGACGCGGTTCGACGCGTTGAGGATGATGTTGAGCTTGTCGATGAGCTGGTAGCTCTGCCGGATGAGCTGCTTGCACTGGTTGACGTCGTCGATGACGGCGAACGCCATCGGCCCGTCCTCGGCCTCCCGTGCCCAGCGGATGGCCATCGGCGGAAGCTGCTCGTCCTGGTCGAGGACGTCGAGCTGCTGCTGCGAGAGCTTCTCGTAGAAGACGGCGGGGTCGGTCGTGTTGTCGATGAACGACTCGACCTTCACCCGCATCGGCTCGTACTCCTCGCGGACGCCGAGGTAGAGCTGGAGCGACTTGTCGAACGCACCCGCGCGCAAGAGCAGGTCCGCACGAAGGAGCGTCGCGTCGCCGGACTGCGGAGAGCTCGGATCGGCGATCGACAGGATCTCGAGCGCCCGCTCCGCGCGCTGCACGTCCCCGAGGCGGACGTAGACCCACGCGAGCTCGTACAACATCGTGCTGAACTCGGGCGAGTCGCGGCCGACCTTCGAGTACGCCTCGGCGGCCTGCGTGTAGTTCTCCATCTCGTAGTGGAGGCGGCCGATCGCCATCCACGCGAGGTCGATCACGTGGCGGTGCTCCGGCGTGTCCGGCGGCAGCTCCGTCACCGCTCGGAACTGCTCGATGGCCGGCTTGTAGTCCGCTTTCGGGACGCGGATCTGCTCGGGAGGGGCGCCGGGCGGAGGCGGAGGAGGCGTCGTCGGGCGCGCCTGCTTGATCGCCACCATTCCGAGGAAGTACCCGGCTTGGTGCGAGTAGAGGTGCCCCTTCGGCACCGCCTGCAGGGCCGCCGCCGCATTCGCGTAGTCGCCCTTGAAATAGAGCGCCTTGCCCTTCGCGTAGGAGAGCCCCGCGTCGACCTGCGCCGGCGGGAGCTGGTTCAGCTTCGCGAAGACCTCGTCGAGGCCTTCGAGGTCGTTGATGCGCAGACACACGTCGACGAGGCGCCCGAGCGCTCGGCCGACATAGGGCGCGAATCGGGGCTCGTCGGACCTCTCGACGATCTGCCGGTAGTCCCGCCGCGCCGACAGGTACTCCTTCTGCGCGTAGAACGTCTCGCCGCGCAGCCAGAGCGCATCGACGTACGCGATGGTGTCCGGAAACTCCTCGAGGATCTCGCTGAAGACGACGGTGGCTCGCGCGTAGTCCTTCGTCCTGTACAACAGCTCGCCGTTCGCCAGCCGCTGCTCGACGCTGTAGCGCTCGTTCCTCGCCTTCTCGATCGCCGCCTGGACGCTGTTCGACTCGTTCGCGACGGCGTTCACCTCCTGCATCGCCTTCGCGGCGTCGGCGTCGGCATCGGCGGCGCGCGCCGTCCCGGGCGCCGCGAGCGCGAAGGCCGCGAAGCCCGCCAGCACCCAGCGCGAGCACGCCCGGGAGCGTCTGGCGGCCACTCCGAGGAGCGCCTTCCGGCGAGGGCGCACCGTTACTTCCCTCCCCCGATCTGGATGCTACCCGACACGGACCCCGGACCGGTCTGGCTCTGCGTCTTCACGCCGGAGGACGGCGCCCCCGAGCCGCCCGGCCCGAGCGACGCGATCTTCTCGGACCACTCGATGGTCGGACGCTGCTCGAGCGGCGTGGTCACGCCACCCTTCTCGAGCGCCGTCGCGACGAGCGAGAGCGTCTTGCCCTCGATGGCGGTGAAGGAGTGCGCGCTCTTCACCTCGAACTTGTAGCCGCGCAGGTACGTGAAGACGCCGTAGCCGTTGCCCTGGAAGTTGAGGATGACCTGCACCGTGTGGTCGCCCGGGGGCATCGACCCGCTGAAGATCGGGATCTCCTTCTGGTCCGCCAGCGCGCCGGTGTCGTCCTGGCGGTTGTACTGGACGGCGCCGTCGACGACGAAGAGCGCGCGCGTGAGCCGGAACGCGCTCGACATCTCGTTCCTGAAGACGACCTCGGCGCGCGAGCCCGCCGCCCCGCCGGAGAGGATCGTGTCCGAGAGGAGCGCGAGCCGCGTGTGGCTGCGCCGGATCTGATCCTTCAGCTCGTCGATCCGGGCCTCGAGGTCACGGAGGCGTACGGTGTACGTCGCGCCGTCCATCGCGGGCTTCTCCGGGATGGGCACGGCGGGGCCGCTGCCGGCGGGGGCCGCCGAAGCGGCCGATCCCGCAGGAGCGCCGGTGCCGGTCCCCTGCGACCCCGCGCTCGCGGGCGTCGAGCTCGCCGCTGCCGCGGTCGTCCCCGTGGCCGCGGGCGCAGCTCCCTCGGCCTTCGCTTCACCGGTCGCCGCCGGCTGCTGCGCGAAGACGGCGCCGCCGAACGTGAGGGACGCGAGAGTGAAGAAGGCAAGGCCCAACGCGTGACGTCGCATAGCTCACTTCCCTTTCGAGGCGGGTGTCGCGTGGAGGACAAGGAAATGATTCAAGTCGAGAGCGCAAAGATCGCGCGGGTCGCGTTCGGAGACGTCCGGAGCATGGGCGAATGCCGAACGCCCATGAATGTCTCCTGCCTCCCGTGCAACCAACATCGATCCGCTCAAGCTTCCTGATCGCGCTCGCTCAGGGATCGGACAGGCGTGGTCGCGCGCTGCGTCGAACCCATCACCAAGCGAGCACGAGTGTAGGCCTCCCACATGGGGCGTGGCAACGGCCCGTGGACGGACCAGCTCGCGTCGCGTCGGGCGCTCCGCCATCCACCCGCGACCACAGGAGCTCCGTCGCCCGGTCGAGCTGCGACGCGTGGTGAGCACATGCCGCCGAGGTGGTCGCGTGCGAGCGCTTGAGCCTGGGGTCGAAGCGGCCTATCACCGTCTCGATGATGGGCGGGAACCAGGCCGTGCCAGGCAGAGCTTCGTCTCGGCTGCGACGCCTTGCGACACCACGCCCCTCCCCGGGAAAACGCGCGGAAACCAACGCCGATCCGGTCCTTTCACGACCGTCCAGAACTTTGTCGCCCCAGGGCCGTCACACCCTCGTCCCCGTCGGTCGGTTCCAAGGATTTCGGGATGCACGTGTTCCTGGTGAGCTCGAACATCGCGCGCGGGCCCGCGCCCCGTGCCTTCAGCGCCCCACCCTCACCTCTCCTCACGGTAGGCTGTCCGGGTCATCGAAGAGTGTCGTCTGGCGCCGGCTCGTGCGTTGGAACGACATGTCGAACGAACCCCCGGCTGGAGCGACCTCGAAATGAGCGGCGTCCCGAAGCGAGCGTTGGATCCGCCCGACGAGACGCTGATGCTCCGCTACCAGGAGGGCGACCGCAGCGCGTTCGCTCAGCTCGTCCGCCGGCACCAGACGGCGCTCTACAACTTCGCGCTTCGACAGGTGCGGACCCCCCAAGTCGCCGAGGACATCGTGCAGGAAGCCTTCGTGCGCGTGGTCCAGAACGCCACCGAGTTCAAGCACGAGGCCCGCTTCACGACGTGGATCTACACGATCACGCGCAACCTCTGCATCGACCACCTCCGCAAGCGCGCGCTGCGCAAGCACCCCTCGCTCGACGAGTCGCGCGGTGAGGACGGTGATGGACCGACGCTCGGCGAACAGACGGCCGATCCCAAGGCGAGCGTCGAGCGCGAGGCGACCGGGTCGGAGCTCAAGGAGCGCATCGTCCAGGCCGTCGACACGCTGCCCGACGAGCAGCGCGAGGTGTTCCTGATGCGAGAGGTCGCGAACCTGCCGTTCAAGGAGATCGCCGAGATCACCGGCGTGCCCGAGAACACGGTCAAGAGCCGCATGCGTTACGCGCTCGAGCGCCTGCAGGAGGCGCTCTCCGAATACGAGGACTATGCCCGCGCCCTTCGCTGAAAGCCTCCCAAAGAGGCCATTTCCAGCTTGATTCGCCGAACGTTCGCTTCAACTTAGGCCCGAAGAGACCCGATGGATTGCGAGAAGTACGAACCCCTGCTGCTCGACGAGCTCTACGACGAGCTGGACGAGCTCACGAGCGCGGCCGTGAAGCGGCACGTCGCGGGGTGCGGTCGCTGCGGGTCGATCTTCAACGGGCTGCGTGCGACGCGCCGCGCGATCTCGTTGCCCCTCGTCCCCGTTCCGGACGGGCTCGAAGACCGCATCCTCGCTGCGGCCAAGGAAGCGCGAAAGGTCGTCCCGCTTCGAAGCCGCGTGTCGCGGATCATCGGGATCGCCGGGAGCTGGGCGATGCGACCGCAGACGGCCATGGCCGCCGTCTTCCTGCTCATGGTCGGCACGAGCGCGGTCCTCATCCGATCCAAGAACTACGCGAGCAAGGACTCGACCGTCTCCGTCATCGTGCAGGGCGAGCCCTCCCCCACGATGACCGCCGCCTCCGGCAGCGAGGCCTTCGACGACAAGGCAGCGGCCGCCGCGCACGGACCGAGCACGCCGAACGTCGCCCGTCCGCCCGCGGTCGCCACCGTTCCTCCGATCGCCATGAGCGACGACGGGCCCGTCGATCGCCTCACGAGCGGTGCCGCGCGCGACAAAGCAGACGAGTCGCTCGCGCTCGGCAGCGCGGCATCCGGGGACGGCGAGAACGCGCGGCTCGAGGCGAAGACGTTGGCCGAGCCCGCGCCTCCGCCCGCCCCCTCGATGGCGGCCCCCGCGGCCATCGCGAACGCCGGGCTCCCGGGCGGGGTCCCGTCCGACGACTACGCCCCGCAAGCGGCGAAGCCCCTGGCCGCGAAGAAGAGCGAAGACCGCGCGGACGGACAGGCGCGCGATCCGTTCTCCCTCGGGATGGCGGCGTTCCGCGCGCGGAGCTTCGCCGAGGCGACGCGGTACTTCGATCAGGCGGCGCAGAACGGCGACACGAACGCGGCGCTCTGGGCGGCCGAGAGCGTGCGCGAAGGACAGGGCTGCGCGGTCGCGCTCGGCCGCTTCGATCAGCTCGCACAGAAGGCCGCCGGATCGTGGGTCGGCAACGAGGCGTCGCTTCGTGCGGCGCGCTGCCAGATCGCGATGGGGCAGCTCGACCCCGCGCGCGATCGACTGAACCAGCTGACCCAGGTGCCCTCGCACCAGCAGGCGGCGCAGCAGGCGCTGAACGATCTGCAGATGGCGGCCGCGCGCAAGGCCGGTGGCCCTTCGGCTGCCGGCGGCGCCGCGGCGGCGCCCCGTCGAGCGGCGCCGGCGAAGTCCTCTCCACGAGCGCCCGCGGCGGAAGCGGGAAAGCAGAAGCCGCAGGACGCCAACGCCGCCGAAGGGTTCTGACCTCGATGGCAGAGGGGTCGAGCGCCGAGCTCCACCGCGTGCGCCGCGCCCTCGCCCAATGGGCGGAAGCGGACGAGGCGCGCGCACTGCACCCAGCCGACCGGAACGTGATCCGCAGCACGGAGGCAGCCCGCCATCTCGTGCTCGAGCTGTTCGCGGCCTCCGACGCGCACGATCTCTGGAGCGCGTGCGCGCGCCTCGGCGGGCTCATGGCCGACGCCGGTGCCTCGCCTTCGCTCGCCGCCGGCGTCATCGACAGCGCGGCGCGCGCGCTCGCCGAGGCGGGGATCGAGCACGATCCCGCGCGTGTCGCGCCCGCACGCGCATCGCTCCTCGAAGGCTACGTCGCGAGCGTCCGCGACGCCGAGCGAAACGCCGGCCTCGCCACCTGGGAGTATCCCGCGTGCGCCGTGCCGCTCGGCGACGGCGCCGTCGCCATCGCGTGCGGCTATCCGACGGACGACAGCGAGGCCCTCGCGGCCTGGGCGGCGCGCGTCGCCGGACGCCTCGTGAAGGATGGCGTTCGGAGAGTCGTGCTCTCGGGCCCTCCTGCGGCGACGTCCGAGCTCGAGAGCGCGGTCGAGCTCGTCGGGATCGAGGTGGCGCGCCCAGCGCGCGCCGCCGAGACACGCGCGGCGCAGTCGTCCGCGACGGGATGGCTCGCCAGGCTGTGGAAGAAGCGGCGGTGAGAGCTCGGTCCTCAGCATGAGGCTCCAGGCTCCGGGCTCCAGGCTCCAGAGGGGACGTGGGCCGCAGAGCGAGAATTCGGTCGGGAACGGGCTCGGCGCACTAGAGTGAGGCGCGATGCGCGCGGGGTCGCTCCTCATCTTCTGCATGGGCGTGATCGTCGTGGGGGGCTCGTGCGGCGGCTCGGAGGAGCCCGTGCGAACCTCCATCGTCACGAACCTCTCGGCGCCGCGCGGACTGCTCGATCGGGCGCAATCCCTCGAGCTTCGCGTCCTCGAGGGGAACGTCGGCTGCGACGAGGACGGCGGCGTCGTCACGATCGACGGCGACTCGAGGGAGATCGCGCGGCGGAACCTCGAAGCGACCCGATGCCCGTCCGGCGTGCGGTTCTGCGGGACGCTCGTCATCGAGAAGAGCGCAACGCCGCGCGTGTTCGAGGCGACGGCGAAGGACGCCGGCGGCGCGATCGTCGCGCTCGGCTGCGCGACCGCGACGATCGCAGCGGACGCCGTCCAGGTCGACATCCGTATGACGCGCTACCTCGCGCCCGCGGTCTGCGGCGACGGGACGATCCAGCCGACGGAGCAATGCGAGCCCGGCGGCACGGACGTCTGCGACGACGCGTGCCAGTCGAAGGAGATCCTCCTCTCGATCGGAGCACCGGAGAACGGGACCTCGACCGGCAGGGCCGGCGACAAGACGGATCCCTTCTTCCTCTGGCCGCCCGGCGCCGGGGATGACGGACGCTTCGTCGCCTTCTGGACGGAACGCGCGGTTCCGAGCAGCGGCGGCACGCTCGACGTCGCGCTCCGTGTGATGAGCGCCGACCTCTCGCCTCTGTCGTCTCCGCCCGCGCTCGCGCGCGGCTCGATCTTCCTCGCGAACGGATCCGGGTTTCCGCCGGCGCCCGCGCCGAGGCAGCAGTCGCGTCCGCAGGCGGCCCTGCTCGGAGACACGTACTACGTCGTCTTCGAGAGCGACGACGCACCGAGCCTCGACATCCACATGCGCGCCCTCGATCGCGAGCTCCGCGAGAAGGGGCCGCTCCTCGTGGTCGACGGCTCCGGCGGCGAAGCGAACGTCCAACGAGCGCCCGCCATCGCCGCGAGCGCCGATCGACTCTTCGTGGCCTGGGAAGACCACGCGCAGGGAAGGATCGTCGGCCGCACCGTCACGCCGTCGGCGAACGGATCGTTTTCGTACACGCTCGGCAACCAGAACGACATCAGCACGGGTACCGGAAACGAGAGCCCGCACGTCGCTTCCACCGGCGACGGCTGGGTCGTCGTGTGGACGAGCCCCACGGGCATCAAGCTCCGCGCGATCAACGCCGACGGCACACCCGCGGGCGCGGAGCTGACGGTGGACGGGACCGGCGCCGGAGCGGACGGAGCTCGAGTCGCGGCGCTGCCGGACGGCCGCTTCGCCGTCGTCTGGAGCGCCGGCGGTGACGTGTTCGTCCAGCGCTACGACGCGAAGGGGCGCGCCATCGAAGGAGATCGTTCTCGGCCCGTGAACGACGTCGTCACGGCCGGCGATCAGACGCAGCCCGCGATCGCCTCGACGCCGGCCGCCGGGGGCTCGTACGTCGTCGCGTGGCTCGACGTGGACACGGGGCACGTCCGCGCCCGCTTCCTCGGCGGCTCTTCGGGGTCCCTGTTCAACCACGTCGACGGACGGGCGACGGAGTTCCAGGCGAGCCGCGAAGACGGCCGCACGCGCGCTCGACCGGTGGTCGCCTCGGGCGGCTCGGGGCCCTTCGTCGCGATCGGATGGGAAGACACGTCCGCGAGCGGCGCCGGGATCGTCGTGCGGCGGTTCCCGCTCCCCTCGGAGTGATCTTCGCGGCCCCGACTCCCGTCAGTTCGGATCGCGCAGATACGCGATCGTTCGGATCACCTTCACGAGTCGCTCGCGCTCTTCGAGCTTCAGGTTGACGAACTTGATCCCCATGCCGGGGTTCGGGTTGTCGCCGTTGTCGCGAACGGGATTGACCCACGCGACGACGCCTTCGAGCTGGAAGCTGTCGGCACCAGGCGGCGCGAACGTGAGCCGCAAGCGCGTGCCGGTCGTCAGGGGCTCGGTCGTGCGGACGAAGATCCCCATCTCGCTGATGTTCGTGATCGAGGCGAACAGGAACGTATCGGAGGCGACACAGTCGACCGCCCACTCGACGTCGTAGCGATCGTAGTTGCGCCGATCGGCGACCTCTTCCTTCACCGCATCGACCGCTCCGGCCGTCTCATCCTTCGTGCCGCTCATGTTCCACGTCCACCTGGCCCGCCCGGTCGCTTTCGATGCCGTACCGAGAGCGGAGCCGAGATGCGACGCGCATAGCCCGGCACCGGGGTGGGCGCCACAAGAAAGTCCTCGGTCCTCAGTCCTCGGTCCTCGGTCTTCAGTCCTCAGCGCTCCTCCGTCCGCGCTCCTCAGGCCGAAGGCCCGATCGTTCGTTCAGGCATCGCGATCACACCAAGAATCGACCCGCCCGACGTTGGGCGCATCGAAGCCGGCGACGAACCGACCACGCGGAGTCGACGGCGATCGGGAACGCCGACGAGCGAGAAGGGCGAGCCGACGAGCGAGAACCGAAGCTGAGGACTGAGGACCGAGGACTCCGTCCTCGGGACGGCTACTGCACCCTCAACGTCCCCGCATTCACGCGGTCGTCCTTGTCGCTCGGGCCCGACTTCACCTTCATGCGCTGATCCCCGATGAAGAAGCCGAGATAGATGGTGTACGGGCCGGGGCTGAAGTTCGGCTCCAGGGTGAACTCGTGGTCGTCCACGATGACGTCGTCCGGGAGCCAGAGCGTCATCGGGTACTTGCCCTGACAGACCTTGTGGTCGCCGTTGTGGCGGCGGCGGAAACCGTCGATGTGGATGAACATCGTCCACTCCGTCGTCACCGGGGTGAGCACCTTGAAGTACGTCTTGAGGTGGTACTTCTTGCCCGGGCGCACGGTCTGAACGAGCCTTCCGTTCGCGTCGGTGATGTCGACACCGAGGAGCTGCAGCTTGTCGTCGAAGTTCGCCTCGATCTTCCGCTGCGGCTGGGGCGGCGTCGAAAGGACGATGCGCGAGAGCGGGTTCTGGTTCTTCTCGTTGTCCGCGAGGCTCGACGCGGCGAGCACGATCTGACTCGAGCGCCCGTCGATGATCGGGAGGTTCTGCCCCGACTTCGTCCGCTCACGGTACGTGCGGTTGAGACGTGCGAGCTCCTCGGCGCGCACGGCGAGGAACCGCCGCGTGCCGGGCTCACCGGCCATGAGCCAATCGAGCGCGCTCTGGGTGTCCTTCAGGATGAGGGGCTGGCCGCCCGCGTAGTACGCCGCCGTGCGCCCGCCGACCCCGAAGAGAGCGAGCGGCTCGTCACCACGTCGCGTCTTCCGGTAGCTCTCGAAGATCTCCTTCGGCGAGAGCTGGTTCGCGAGCGCCGGATAGTAGGAGAAGCAGAGCACCATCCCGACCGTCGCGGCGGAGAGCGCGAGGAAGGCCGGCCGGCTGCCGCGGAACACGCTCCCGACGAACCCGAGGACGAGGAAGAGGGCGACGCCCGAGGGGATCGCGAGCGCACCCGCCACGAGCGGACGGAAGCCGACCTTCGTCCACAGGAGCAAGAACACCACCGCCGGGACCTGCAGGTACATGAGCGGGGTCAGGACGAAGAGGCAGACCGGGCCGATGCCGTCGTCCAGCTTCTCGTTCGTGACGACGAGCTTGCCGGAAATGAGCTTCGGGACCGTCTCGAGGAGGCGTCCCTCCTTCAGACGCGCGGCGAGATCTTCGAACGGCTCGAACCCGCGCGTCGCCGCCCTCCCGAGACCGTCGCGGAGACGAGGCGCACGATCGAACGCCCAGACCCAGACGTCGCACCAGAAGTAGAGCGCGAAGATCGCGGCGAGCGGCACGAACGCCGTGACCCACCACGCGTTGAGGACGGCGTCGCGCATCTGCGAGCTGAGCGTCGGGAGCCACTTCGCGTGGTAGCGCGTCCCGACCCACACCGCGAGTCCGGCGAGGGACGCACCGGCGACCATGGCGAAGTACGCGAGAGCGAGCATGCCGTCCCAGGCGTCGCGCAGGGCGAGCAGCGCCCTCAGGTAGCCCTTCGGCTCGAAAGGCTCACGCTTCGGATCGCGCTCCACCCACGTCAGGAAGGCGACCGCCGCGAAGCCGAAGAGCACCACCGTCCAGATGGAGACCGAGTGGTTCTTGAAGCTCTCCGGGAACGTCGCGCCCGCGACGACGTTGAAGGCGTGGAAGACCTTCTCGGGCAGCTTGCGCATCTCGTGATGCAGGAGCCCGAGCAGGACGAGCGTGCCGACGCCGACCGCCACCGAGGGGTGCGCGCCGCGCTCGTAGTCGCGGAGGGCGATGCCGCAGACGGCGGCGAGGATCACCGGCGCGCAGAACGGGATCATCTCCGTCCGGGCCGCCATCCAGCCGTGGACGAGGAACGCGGCCGCCGCGCCGACGAGCAAGACGAGGCGCGTCTGGCTCTCGCGCTCGAAAGCGTCGGTCCTCACGCCGACGGGCGACGCGAACATGCGGCCGAAGGCGAACGGCGCGAACGCGCTCCATGGCGCGAGCGCCGCCGCGATGTGACCGATCGTGAAGTCGAACGTCGGGTATTTCGTCGGTGGCTTCATGAGCGCGCCGACGATGGGCACGGTCATGTCGTCGGCCGGCCTGCCGAGGGCGCTCAGTCCTTTCGCCATGAACGCGAGCCCGACGAGGCACGCCGCGGCGCCCGTCGCGTTCGCGAGCTTGTCGAACCGCTGTCCGTTCGCGACCGCGACGAGATACGCAGCGCCGACGGCCACCGCCGGCAGCGCGACGCCGATGATCGTGCCGCGCGTGTAGTAGCCGGCGACGAGCCCCAAGATCGCGAGCCCGAGCCAGGACGTGCGGATCCGACCGTCCGACGTACCGCTCTTTGCTTCCTCGCGTCTCCCGAAGACGGCGACGGCGAGACCGCCGAAGGACATCGCGAGCGACGCCATCATCACGACGTCGCCGAGCATCGTGCGCGCCTGGACGAAGTAGAGGGGCATCGTCGTCAGCGCCACCGCGGAGAAGACGCCCGCGCGCCGGTCCACGAGCCGCGAGACGAAGGCATACGTGACGAGGACGCCGATGGTGCCCCAGAGGGCGAGAGGCGCGCGACCGGCCCACTCCTGGAGCCCGAAGAGCTTGAAGCCCAGCGCGATCGACGTGAACGGGAGCTGCGGACGGCCGAGGTCGTTGAGGTACGGCAGGGAGTTGTCCGCGCCCTCGAGCGCGAGCTCGGTCGCGCCGTGGAGGTTCAGGGCGACCCGACGCGCGAGATCGGCGACGTTGAGCTCGTAGGGATCCCAGATGCCGCTCTTCGTGAGCGGAGGGAGCACGAAGAAGAAGAGGAAGGGAAGCGCGATCGCGATGGCGAGCGGAAGCCAGCGCGGGCCGCCCGCGGTCTCGTCCGCGAGCGGCGTCCCGACGACGGGCTCCTCCCCCGCCCTCTTCTCGGCCTCCTCGTTTCCCGAAGCATCCGCCGACGGGTCGGGCTCCGCCGGCTCCCCGTCGCTCCCGGGCGCCGACGCACGCCCCTCGTGCTCGTCTCCTGCTTCTCGGTCGATTCGACCCTTCGGCTCGTCGCCGGACGTGTCCGTCGGGGGCTTCTCGGAGTCGGCCATGGCAAGTCCTGCAAGTCCAGGAAAAGGGGCGTTTGGCTCGAAGCGCAGGCGCGCGCAGCCTCAATACCGCATTCTTCGGCAGCGCCCAACACGCGGCTTCGACCGGGGCAGCCGCCGAACGCCAGAGCCCGTGCGGCCTCTCGGACTGTGGTATGGACCGCGCTCCCATGGCGCGCAGTGCTGGCTCGACTCGAAAAAGGGCTCCCGGCGAGGGCAAGGCCTCTCGTCGCGCGGGGGGAGCTCGACCGGAGCGCGCCCGCCCGCGTGCCGGGACCGTCGCCCTCGTGGGGCGGCCCAACGTCGGCAAGAGCACGCTCCTCAACGCCCTGCTCGGCGAGCGCATCGCCATCACGAGCCATCATCCGCAGACCACGCGCGATCGCATCGCCGGGATCCTGACGGTGGACCGGACGCAATACGTCCTCCTCGACACGCCCGGGCTCCACAAGCCGCGCAATCGCCTCGGGCAGCGCATGAACGACGTTGCGAGCGGCACCGCGGCGGAGGCCGACGCCGTCCTCTTCCTCGTCGACGTCGATCCGGACCCGGCGCCCGAGGTCCGCGAAGAAGACGAGCGGGCGTTCCGGTCGGTGCCGCCCGGCAAGCCCGTCGTGCTCGTCGTCAACAAGGTCGATCGCGTCAAGCAGAAGACCAAGCTGCTCGAGGTGCTCGCCGCGTACGCGAAGCTCTACGACTTCGCGGCCGTCGTACCGATCAGCGCGAAGAAGCGCGACGGCCTCGATCGGCTGCTCGCGGAGCTCGGCAAGCTCTTGCCCGAGGGCGAGCCGCTCTACCCGGAGGACGACCTCTCGGACAAGCCCGTGCGCTTCTTCGTCGCCGAGCTGGTGCGCGAGCAGATCCTCCTTCGGACGCGACAGGAGGTCCCGCACGGGGTCGCCGTGACGGTCGACGCCTTCGAAGAGGGCAAGAAGCTCTCGCGCGTGGCGCTCACCGTCCACGTGGCGAAGGAGTCCCACAAAGGGATCGTGATCGGCCAGGGCGGCAAGATGCTCGCGGCGATCGGCACCGCCGCGCGCGAGCGCGCCGAACGGCTGCTCGGCCAGCGGCTGCACCTCGACATCCGCGTGAAGGCGACGCCGGGGTGGTTCGACGACGCCGGCAAGCTGATCGAGCTCGGCTACGCCGACGACGGCCTCCCGCCGAAGAACGACTCATCCCGCGCACGCGCGAGAGCAGGAGCTGCCCGATGACGAAGCATCACCCTTCCCGCAAGCCGCGCGCGTTGCCCGCCGGGTCCCACGGCTTGCCGCTCGTCGCGGTCGTCGGGCGCCCCAACGTCGGGAAATCGACGCTCTTCAACCGCCTCGCGCGCCGTCGCCTCGCGATCGTGCACGACCAGCCCGGCGTCACGCGCGATCGCCACTATGCCGACACGTCGGCCTTCGGCCGCGAATACACGCTCATCGACACGGGCGGGTTCGACCCCGACGACCGCGACCCGATGAAGTCCGGCATCCGGAGGCACGTCGAGGCCGCGATCGAGGAGGCGGACGTCATCGTGTTCGTCAGCGACGCGACGGTGCCGCTCACGAGCGCCGACCGCCTCGCGGTGAAGCTCCTGCGCCGAACCGACAAACCGGTCATCTACGCGGCGAACAAAGCCGACTCGCCGAAGCTCGACGCCGACGCCTTCGAGCTCTACCGACTCGGCGTCGAGAAGGTCTACCCGATCAGCGCCCTCCACGGCCGCGGCGTCGGCGAGCTCGAGGCGGCGATCGTGGAGGCCCTGCCCGAGAAGGATGCCGCGCCGGACACCGGCGAGAAGATCCCGCGTGTCACGATCGCGGGCAAGCCGAACGCCGGCAAGTCGAGCCTCATGAACCGCATCCTCGGCGAGGACCGCATGCTCGTCGACGCGCGGCCCGGCACGACGCGGGACGCCATCGACGCGCTCGTCGAGCGCGACGGCAAGCGCTACGTCTTCGTCGACACGGCAGGCGTCCGCCGCAAGGGCAAGGTCACGAAGGCGGGAGACGCCATCGAAGCGGCGAGCGTCCACGCCGCCATCCAGGCGATGGAGCGCTCGAGCGTCGTCGTGCTGCTCGTCGACGCGAAGGAAGGCGTCGCCGAGCAGGACGCGAAGATCCTCGGGCTCGCCGCCGACCGCGGGCGCGGGATGGTCATCGCGCTCAACAAGATCGATCTGCTCACCAAGGCCCAGATCGAGAAGGCCGAGGAGGACGCGCGCGACAAGATCTCGTTCGCGCCCTTCGTGCCGATCGTCCACGTCAGCGCGAAGACGGGCCGCGGGCTCGGGTCCCTCTTCTCCGCGATCGACCGCGTCTCGGAGTCCTTCCACCAGCGGATCCCGACCGGAGAGCTGAATCGCTTCTTCGAGCAGGTCCTCGCGACGCGTCCCCCGCCGACGAGCGGCGGACGCGCCCCTCGCCTGTACTACATCACGCAGGCCGAGACCGCGCCGCCCGTCTTCGTGGTCATCTCGAGCTCGCCCGAGGCGGTGCACTTCTCGTATCAGCGGTTCGTCGTGAACCAGCTCCGGAAGCACTTCGGCTTCGAGGGCGTGCCCATCCGCGTCGTCTATCGCGAGAAGCGCCGCGGGAGGAAAGCGGAGGCCGACTCGGACGGGTGACCGGCGCGGCGATCCTCAACTTGCCGCTCGTGGACCCGCCTTTGTCGAGGCAGGAATACGCGACCCTCGCGCACGAGGTCACGCTCCGTGACGACGAGGCACGCCGCGAGCTCGGCTACCGGCCCGTGATCAGCGTCGAGGAGGGGTCGCAGGAGCTCCGGCAGCCGCCATGGCTGCAAGAGTGAGCGCTCAGCGCCGGATCTCGCCGCACCCGATCCGCTCCCCCGCGTTGCCGCTCGGCTGCGAGCCGTCGTCGGGCTTGGCGTGGACGATGATGGCGCGGCCGACGAAGGAGTGCGGATCCCCGAGGCGCAGGTTGGCGCGCGGGGCGACGATCTCGAGGCGCCCGGCGCCGTTCGGGCCGACGTCGATGTTGCCGAAGTCACCGATGTGCCTCGGCGCCGTCGGCGGCAGCCCGTGCGGGTGACCGTCGGGATCGAAGTGGTCGCCCGCGCTCGAGGCGTCCGGAGCGCTGCAGTCCCCGTTCTCGTGGATGTGCACGCCGTGCTTGCCCGGCGACACGTTCGCGACCTCGACCACGACCTCGACGCCGCCCTCCGGCAGCTCGGAGAAGATCGCCCTGCCGCTCAAGCTCGAGCCGCTCCTCGGCTCGATCCGGGTCTCGATCGTCGTACGCGCGGGCTCGACGGGTCCGTCCTCGTGGATCGCGGGCGGCGTCGGGCTCGCAGGCGGGACGGGCTCTGCGCGACACGCGAGCGCCGCCACGAGCACGAACGAGGCTGTCGACGCACGGACGAGCCAAGAAGTCATGTGTCCTCTCCTGTGTTTGCCGCGTGGACGGTGATCGGAGACGCCTCGAAGCAGCATCCGCGCCCGCGCGCGTGACGAGGCCGCACCACGACGTCGAACGGGCTCGCGCTCGCGTCACCCGACGCGCACGCGACCTCGCCGCTCCGCCTCGCGGCGCGCGATCTCCGCCCAGTCGTGCGCGTGCGCGTCGACCGCACGGCGTAGCTCGGCCTCGAGCTCCGCCTCGCCCGTGACCGTCGCCTGCTTCTGCCTCGGCTCTCGCGGGACCTGATGCCGGCCGAGGAGGATCTGCGCCTCCTCGACGGCGGACGTCACGAGCTGGCGGACGCGGTTGTCCTCGAGGAAATGGCCGAGACACGCCGCGAGATCGGCGTGCACCACGGGCCGAGCGATCGGCCCCTCGATGCGCACCGGCAGCACGAGCTTCTGCGTCAGGGCACGCGGAATCGCGAGGACCTTGCTCGTACGGAGGTACTCCTCCTCGAGGGTCACGTCGACGCGACCGTCGAGCACGAGCCCGCGCGACAGTCCGACCTCGCCGCGGAGCTTCGCGCCGTGGAGCTGGACGTTCAGGTCGGCGAGCGTGATGCCTCCGTCCGACCCGACGAGGAGCGCAGTGACCGGCGCGGCGGCGTCCTCGTTCGGAGGCCTGAGCCCGTATCGCGCGAGCGGAGCGCGCACGAGCTCCATGGCCGGGAACGTCGCATCGTCGAGCGTGAGGATCCCGCCTGCCCGCAGCTCGCCTCCCGAGCCCCATCGGACGATCACGGACGCGGAGAGGTGCCCGCGGACCCAGGAGCTCGGCGCGCGACCGGCGATGGGCGGCAGGTCGTGCACCGCGATCCCGACGATCGACACGCGCGCCCACGTCGACCCTGCGTGCTCGCGGTGCCCCGTCGAAACGACGCTTCCTCCGTAGGCACGCGCCTCGACGTCCTTCCACGTGACCCCGCGCCGATCGACCCGGAAGCGCGCGACGACGTCGGCGAGCTCGACGTGCACCGTCTCGCGTTCGCCGGCGAGGATGACGAGGCGCTCGGCCTCGAGGCGGCCCGCGCCCGCGAGCCCCTCCCCGCCGCCGCGCGCGAACGCGTCGACCTCCGCGACGCCTTCGGGCAGGACGAGCGGTCGCGGGCCGAGCGCTCCGGAGGCGACGAGATCGCCGAGCGCGATCCTCCCTCGGAGCGTCGTCCCGTCGAACGCGCCGCGGTTCGACAGCCGGACGGCCACCGCGGCCTCGGTCCCGCGCGGCGTCCCGAGCGTCACGTCGACCGCGAGGGCGAGCGCGCCCGGACGTCTCGCGTCGTACCAGCGGAGCTCGCCGCTCGCGACGAGATCGCGCGGGATCCAGATCTCGTCGAGGGGACGAGGCCCCTCGACCTGCACCGCCAGGCGCGGAGACGCGGGGTCGCTCCGTTCGATCAGGTTCGCGAGGGCCACGGCGAGCTCGGCGCCGCCCTCCTCGAGACGAAGCGCGATCCGCGGCGCCTCCTCCAGGGTGCCGGCGACGAGCGGGATGGTCCCGCGAGCGACGAACCGCCCGCCGTGAGCGGAGAACCGGAGGTTCTCGTAGACGAACGCCGCGGCGTCGATCGCGACGTCCACCGTCGCGTCCTCGAGGACGTACGGCGGGACGTCGGGGCGCCCCGTGATCACGAGCGACAGACGCGCCGACGCGGCCGTCCCACGCGCGCGCACGCCTCCGCGGTCGACGTCGAGGTCGAGCGCGAGGCCGATCTCGCCGTCGGCCGGGCGGACGGCTCCGCCGAGCGCGCCGATCGCGACCACGTCCTCGGCCGTGACGCGCCCCGTGACGCGCACGACGTTCGGCGCGACGGAGAGGACGAGAGAGGACGACGAGGTGGAGATCGCGACCGAACCCGAGACGACCGGCCTTCCGTCGCGCGGAGCGAGCGCGAAGTCGACGGCGGCGGACGCGCCGTCCGGCACTTCGATCCGCGCGCCCAGCGTGCGGATCACGTCGCGCAAGAAGCCCGCCTCGATCGCGTCACCTCGGAGCCGCCCGCGCGCGGACGCCGGGTCGCGGACGTTCGCCTCGAGATCGAGCGTGACCTCCGAGGTGCGCGCGAACGCGACGGCGCGCACGACGGCGCGATCCTGCTTCAGGGCGAGCTCCGCCGAGAGCTCGCGGAGGAGTACCGGCGGCACGAAGCGCGGGCGGCCGAGGCGGAACCCGATCTCCGTCGCGACGATCCGTCCGGACACCTCGGGTCGTCCCAGCGATCCGCCGATCGCGAGCTCGACGCGCGCGACGTCCTCCTCGCGTGGCAGCGCCTCGCGCGGCGCGCCCGCGCTCCGCACGAGACGAGCGAGCGGCACCTCGGCGTCGACGCGCCCCTCGAGGCCGCCGCCGTCGGGCGCGATCGATCCCTCGACCGTCGCGCGGAGCGCCTCCGACGCGACGCGGAGCTCCACGCGCCCTCCTGCCGTCGCATGCCACGAGAGAGCGCCGTCGAGCCGAGCGTCGAGCGGCACGATCGACGGCACCGCGAGCGTCCGGCCCGAGAGCGCGCCCGCGGCGTCGACGAACGGGCCGACGCGCGCATGCTCGAGCTCGAGCGTCGCGCGCGAGAGCACGCCCGGGACGAGCGGCTCCGCTCCGCCCTCGCCGTCCGAGGCCGCCCCCTCGAAGGTTCCTCCGCCCGAGAAGCGCGCTCGAGCGTTCTCTCCTTCGAGCCTGCCTCGATCGATGCGCCACTCGTGGGACGAGACGAAGAGCCGCGCGTCCCCGTGCATCGGCGACGTCGGCGGGCTGCCCTCGCGCACGGTCCACGAAGCGTTCCGGATCGACAGCTCGCCCCAGATCCACGCCGCCTCCTCGGGATCGGGCGACGCCGTGAACGACACGTCCGCGCGGAACCCGTGGGCTGCGTCTCCGAAGCCGAGCGACCCGTGGAAGGCGTGCAGCCGGATCTCGGGGAGCCCCGCGCGTCCGAGGCCGGTGATCACGGCGGTCGCGCGCTCGAGGACGAGCAGCCCTCGCGGTCCGATCGGCACCCGTACGCCGTCGAGATGGACGAGCTTCCCTTCCGTCGTGACGCGCGCGACGTCGGCGCCCGGGCCGACACGGTCGCGGAGCCACTGGCGGATGGCGGGGAGCCCGAGGCCGAGGAGCGCGTTCGCGAGGCTCCCGAACAAGCGCGCGACGGCGCCGGGACGCTCGGCGGGTACGTGCTCTTTTCGTTCCGTCACACGCCTCCGGCCATCAGGACGTCCGAGAGCTGCGTGAGCAGCGCCAGATCGTAGACGTCCGTGTCCAGCTCCGCCACCCGGACGAGCGGCAAGGCTGCGACATTCTGGAGGGTGCGCACGTTCGCCTCGTCGTGGAGGGCGAGCTTGAGCGCGTCCGCGTGCGCTTTGACGAGCCGGTACGGCGCGTCCTCCTCGAGCGTGAGGCCGTATCGCTCGATGCCCTTCGCGGCGTGCTCCTCCGAGACGCCCTCCTTCGCGAACGGCGGCGGCAGGTGGAACCGGTTCACGACGAGCGCGCCGCGAGGCATGTTGGCCTCCTCGAGGCGCTCGGCGAAGTAGAGGACCTCCTTGATGGCGGGCGGCGACGGGCTCGTCACGAGCACGAATGCGACGTCCGGCGAGCGGAGCGTCTGCTGCACGCGGGCGGCGCGCTCCTTGAACCCGCCGAAGAGCTCGTTGAGCTCCGAGATGAACTCGGCCATCGCTTCGAGGAAGCCGCCGCCCGTGATCTTGCCGATCCCGCGGAGCACGGCGGCGGCGCTCTTGGCGACGAGGTTGAGCGAGAACTTCCCGGACGACTGGAACGCCTCGACGAACCATCGCATCGTCGCCGAGTCGAGGGCCTCGGTGAGACGCTCGGGCGCATCGAGGAAATCGAGCGCGTTGGCGGTCGGCGGCGTGTCGAGGACGATGAAGTCGTAGCGGGGATCGTCCTTCACGGCGACGAGCTTCTCCATCGCCATGTACTCCTGCGTGCCCGCCAGCGACGTCGAGACGTACTGGTAGAGCCGGTTCGAGAGCAGCCGCTCGGCCTTCTCTCTCGACGACGAGTACTTGAGGACGAGCTCGTCGAAGGTCCGCTTCGTATCGAGCATCGCCGCCGTCAGGCTGCCTTTGATCGGCACGCCGATGGCCTCGAACCGCGCGGGATCGACCGTGGCCGCGTCCGTCGACATCGCCCCGATGCCGAGGCTCTCGGCGAGCCTCTTCGCAGGGTCGATGGTGAGGCACAGGACCCGCCTCCCGCGACGAGCCGCCGCCACGCTGAGCGCTGCTGCGGTGGTCGTCTTCCCGACGCCGCCCGCGCCCACCGTCACGAGCACGCGCCGCGTATCGACGAGCGTAGAGAGGGCGTCCGGCGAAGCTACCATCGAGGCTGCCTTCTAGCACGACCCGCAGCCTCTGGGGCCCTCCTGCTCCGCCGGCTCAGCCCATGTCGTCCTCGAACTCGCCCTCGGGGAGGTTGTCGAACCTCGTCCACTGCTTGTCGAACTTCACCTTCACCGTACCCGTGGGCCCGTTGCGCTGCTTGGCGATGATGAGCTCGGCCACGCCCTTCTCCGGGGAGTCCGGGTTGTAGTACTCGTCGCGGTAGATGAAGATGATGTTGTCGGCGTCCTGCTCGATGGCGCCCGACTCGCGGAGATCGCTGATCATCGGGCGCTTCGATTTCTCGCTGCGCGTCTCGACGGCACGATTGAGCTGAGAGAGCGCGATGACGGGGAGCTCGAGCTCCTTGGCGAGGCTCTTCAGGCCTCGGGAGATCTCGCTGATCTCCTGCTCGCGCGAGGAGACGCCGTCGCGTCCCTTCATGAGCTGCAGGTAGTCGATGATGACGCACCCGAGCCGACGGATCTTCCTGCCGTTCTCGTCGCGCAGGTCGTACTCCGCCTGGAGGCGACGCAGCTTCGAGCGGAGCTCGAGGAGCGTCAGGCTCGGCGAGTCGTCGATCCAGATCGGCAGGCTGCCGAGCGCGCTCGCGGCCATCGTGAGCTTGTTCCAGTCGGACGGGCCGAGGATGCCCGTACGCATCTTGCTGACGTCGACGCGCGCCTCGGAGCACACGAGACGGTTGGCGAGCTGCTCGCGCGGCATCTCCAGCGAGAAGATGGCGACGCCGACGCCCGGCTCGTCCCACCGCTGCGACGGATCACCGGCGAGCTCGTTGTGCTTCGGCTTCGCGATGTTCGCGGCGAGGTTGAGCACGAAGCTCGTCTTGCCCATGCCGGGGCGCGCCGCGACGATGGTGAGGTCGCCCTCGTGCAGGCCGGCGGTCTGGCGATCGAAGCGATCGAAGCCGGTCGCGATGCCGGTGATGCGATCGCCGCGCGCCACGGCGTCGTTCAGCTTCGCGAACGCCTTCTTCATCACGTCGATGAGCTTCTCGGCGCTCTGCTTCGACGAGGTGCGCGCGATGTTGTAGATGGCCTGCTCGGCGCCGTCGATGAACGCCTGCGGATCCCCGTAGTCTCCGTAGCCCTGCGCGGCGACGCGCTGGCACGTGAGAATGAGCTGCCGGACGCGCCACTTCTCGTAGATGATGCGCGCGTACGACGCGACGTTCGCGACGACGGGCGCGGCGTCGAGGATCTGCCCGAGGTACGGCATGCCGCCGACCTGCGCGAGACGCTGCCGATCTTTCAGGTAGGCCGCCACCTGGACGACGTCGACCGGCGCCCCCGTCGCGCGCAGCTCGAGGCACGCCTCGAAGATGCGCCGGTGCGCCTCCGAGTAGAAGTGCTCCGGCTTGAGCTCCGCGACCTTGTCGAGCGCCGACGGGTCGAGCATCACCGCCGAGAGAACGGCGGCTTCGGCGTCGAGATCGTGCGGCGGGACGCGGCCCTCGACGACGGGAGGGTTCTCGACCTCTTTCGCACGAGCTGTCCACCTCTTGTCCACAGACGAGACCTCCAAATGACAATCGCCCCGGCCGCCGGACGGCCGAGGCGATTGGTTCGTGATCGACTAAGTCGCGCATCCGATCCGATGCGTCAAGGCGCTCGTCGACGCCGGCGCGACGAAGTCGAGAAGGCGTGCACGATACGTCGGGAAGGCGTGCACGATGCGTCGGGAAGTCGTGCACGCCGACGTGAAGTCGAGAGAGCGGAGCCTCTCTGGAGCTCGGAGCCGTCTCGGTCCTCGGTCCTCAGACCTCAGTCCTCAGCGTCTGAGGATGCGCGCGCGAAGCGCGCGCCCAAGTCTGGAGACTGGAGTCTGGAGTCTGGAGACTGACGTCTGGAGACTGACGTCTGGAGCCTTCTCGGTCCTCGGTCCTCGGTCCTCGAAAAGCAAGAAGGGAGAGACCTGCCGAGCGGCCTCTCCCTTCCTGCTTTCGTTCCGAGCTCCCTGGCCTCTGAGCCCCTAATCCCTGGAGCCTGGAGCCTGGAGCCTGAAGTCACTTCTTGACGACCTCGACCTTGAGGGTCGCGGTCACGTCCGTCATCAGCTTGATCGGGATCTCGTAGGTACCGAGCGCCTTGAGCGGCTCGGCGAGCTGCATCTTCTTGCGATCGAACGCGACGCCGAGCTTCTTCGCCTCGTTCTCGATCTCCTTCGCGGTGACCGCGCCGAAGAGCTTGTCGTCCTCGCCGACGGGACGGGCCAGCGTGATCTTGAGCCCGTTGATCTTCTCGGCGAGGGCCTGGGCCTCCTTCTTGGCCTTCTCGGCGCGCGCGAGGGCGACCGCCTTCTCGTGGTTCAGACGGTTGATCTGCGCGGTCGTGGCGGGGACGGCGAGCTTGCGCGGAATGAGGTAGTTGCGCGCGTAGCCGGGCCGCACCTTCACGAGCTCGCCCGACGTACCGAGGTTCGGCACGTCGCTCTGGAGAATCACTTGAAGCGTGGCAGGCATGGTGGGTCTCCTCAGCTCGTGACGGTGAAGGGCAAGAGCGCGATGTTGCGCGCGCGCTTGATGGCGAGCGTCACCTTGCGCTGGTGAAGGGCGCAGTTGCCGCTGATACGGCGCGGAACGACCTTGCCGCGCTCCGAGATGAAGTACTTGAGCGCCTGCGGGTCCTTGTAGTCGATGACCGCGGTCTTGTCCGCGCAGAACTTGCAGACGCGCTTCTTGCCGCCGCGGCGGCGACCGGGAGCGTCGGCGTTGAGATCCGGCGTCCGGCCGAAGTCCTTGTCCTCTTCGATCATTGCCATGACAGCTTTCTCCTCGGAATAGAGTCTTCGGTGCGAGGCCTGGCTCGATCGGGCTTCACGGAGCGAGCGGCGCATGGGCGCCGTCGGCTCGGCTCACGCGCCCGAGCCCAAAAGGAGGGTCAGCCCTCCTCCTCGCCGCCTTCCTTCGCCGCCTCGCCCTCTTCGCCGGCGGCAGCCTCGCCCTCGCCGAACTCGTCCTCGCCGCGCTCGCCACGCGTGCTGCGCGGAGGCTCGACGACGTCGACGAGACCGAGGGCCTTCTCGCGCGACTCCTTCTCCTCCTCCTCGGGCGGGAGCTCGAGCCGCTGGAACTTGATCTCCTCGGGATCGACCGTCACGGCGTTCATGTCGACGTCCTTGGCGGTCATCACCGTCTGGAACTTGAGCACCACGTCCTGGAGCTTCAGGTTGCGCTCGAGCTCCTGCACGAGCCCGCCGCGACCGATGTACTTCACGTAGACGTAGACGCCCTTCTTGTGCTTCCGGACGGGATAGGCCAGCCGGCGGCGGCCCCACGACTCGACCTTGACGAGCTTGCCGTTGTCGCGGGCGACGACCTCGGCCACGCGGCTCTGGACCTTGTCCGCCGAGTCGGGATCGACGTCCGGCCGCAGGATGTAGATGGTCTCGTATTCCTTGGACTTCAGGACCTGTGCTTCAGGCATGGTGTCTCCTTCTGGATCACCCCGGAGACCCCGGGGGAGCCCGCAAGGCCGCGCCCTGCGAGCAAGGATGCCGGCCGATTCGCGGGGAATCGAACGGGGGTCGCGCTTTTAGCAGTCGGCCCGGGGGGAGTCCAGAGTTTCAGTCCTCGGTCCTCGGACCTCAGTCCTCGGCTAGAGCGCCTCGCTTTCCGCAGCGGGCTGGTCTCGACCGGCACGCACACGGCACTTCCCACGCTGCATCAAGAGCATTCGCGAAATGCGCGAAGAGCGCGTGAAGCTCGCCGCCTCACACGCTCTCCTGCAGAACCTGAGGATCGCTTGTTCGCTCCAGAGTCGATGTCTGGCGTAGGAGCTCCGCAACTCCAGGGTCGAGATCCGGCCGGCTCGCTTCGAGAGGCAGAGCCGCGGAGCCGAGCGGGAACCGAAAGCCAAAGCTGAGGACCGAGGACTGAGGACTGAGGACTCCTCAGAGCCCGTCAGTCCTCGGAACGCGCCCTGCCCGTCAGGACGTCACCGGCGAATCGCAGCCTTCTGGAACGTCCCGAAGTCCCACTCGTACGTCGCCGTGTCCTCGCCGTACCGGACCTTCATCGGCGCGCCGTCCGGGATGGCGGCGAGCTCGTCCGGGCGGATCGTGAAGACGATGCGGTGCGTGTCGCCCTCGGCCGTGTAGCCGCTGAGGAGGACGTCGCGGGAGCCGATGCGGAGGCGCGGAAGGTCGTTGGAGACCGGGAACGCGAACTCGCTCGCGAGCTCGACCTCGACCTCGTCCGAGGGGCCGTTGCGGACGGCGGCGACGTGGTTGCCCGTCGTGATGCGCACCGGCTCGTGCGTGTTGCCCGGCTCGTCGATGCCGACGAAGCGGCCCGGATCGACGTTCGCGTTGGCGACGTTCAGCGCCGAGCGCGAGAAGCGGATCGAGGCGAGGTACAGAGCACCCGACTCGGTGTCGTCGAAGACGAAGCGGACGGCGCGGACGGAGTCGAGCTGCGCGTTGCCGAAGTCGGCGAGCGGGATGCGCGCCGTCTCGAGGACGACGTGACCACCGTGCGTCGCGAGATCGAGGTAGTCACGCAGCTGCACCGGCTGCGAGAGGCTCCCGTCGGCGGACACGAGCTGGATCGAGAAGCTCATCGGCCCCGTCGAGGCCGGCGTGGCGTGACGGGAGACGCGGAAGTCGAGCGTCTTCATCCCGGACGCGTCGACGCCGGCGCCGGCGGCCGCGAAGGGGATCTCGAAGTACTTGTCGGGGCCCGCCTGCGTCCACTTCACCGACGCAGCCTTGAGCGCCGGGTCGTGCTCCGGGACGGTCCCGTGGGTCACCGTCACGCCCTCGGCCACGGTCGTCGGCTCGCCCGACAGGCTCGTTCCCGCCGGCCTGGTGAAGTCCTCGAGGACGCGGACGTTGTCACCGCGGGCCGCGTCGGCGTACGCGCGCTCGATGCGCGTGATCGCCTCGAGCGACTCCGGGATCCGATAGAGCGGGTCGAAGCCGCGATCGAGAGCGGGGCTCGCGTTCTTGCCGACGTGCGCCCGGAAGAAGCCCATGAGCGCGTGCAGACCCGTGGCCTGCTGCTCCGGCGACGCGATCGCGGTGCGGTCGAAGAGCGGAACGTGCCCGGTCCCCTGGCACCCGCGCGAGTCGCTCTGCTGCCACTCCGTGTTGTAGAAGTTGTGATTCGCGCCCCAGACCGCGAACATCGCCTTCGGCGTCGGACGCGTCTCGTTCACCGCGGACGCGAGCATGCGATCGAACGGCCGCATGCCCTGCAGGTTGAACACGTCGCCGTCGCACATCGGCAGGATGACGTTCCACGCCGTGTCGAGCGCGTTGAGCGTGCGGCTCGTCTGGCCGTCGACGGGGCCGATCTCGACGATCGCCTTCACGCCGAGCGGGCTCTTGATGCGCGCCGGCCAGGGGCTGCCCTCGTCGTTGTACTGGACGTAGGCGGCGCGGACGCCCTCGCCGCCGCGCGAGTGGCCCATGAAGCCGACGTTCGAGAAATCGATCGCCCCGGCGAGATCGACGCCGACGCTCTGGGGCGTCGTCCCCGGCTGCTCGTTCCACTCGCTGAGGAGCTGCAGGTGCTTGAGCACGAGGCGCCCGCGCGCGAGGTTGAGGCCGAAGTCGTCCGGCGTGCCTCGACCCGCGGTGATGCCGCGGTTCGCGTTGATCGACACGACGATGTAGCCCCACGACGCGAGTCGCTCGGCGGCGTACGCGTAGCCGAGGTGGTTCGGGACGACGACGTAGCCGTTCGGGCACGTCCCCGTCGTCGTGTACTGGACGTTGTCGTCGATGCGCGGGTTCGACCCACGGCCGCACGTCGCGTGGTTGCCGTGGAGGAAGACGAGCAACGGGTGCTTCTCGTTGAGGTTCAGCGTGGCCGGGCGATAGACGTGCGCCCAGATCTCCGTCGCACGATCCTCGAGGATGTCCGGATCGACGCTCGCCGGGAGCCGGTACTCGCCGTCCGCGACGGCGAACGGCCCCATGCCCGTCGGATCGGCCGCGCGCTCACCCAGCTCCGCAGCCGACGTCTCGCTGCCGTCCTCCGTGGCCGTCGGCGCACAGCCGAGCGAATAAAGAAAGCCGAGCGCGAGCACGGCACTGACGGAACGCGCGAACGTCGTCTGCATGTAAGCCTCCTTTTCCGCGCGCACGAGCGCGCGGCCACCAAACCCTTCCAACGCTCGCGGTAGCACCGTTTTGGCGACAGACAAGCTGAAATGTCTGCACAAGACGTAGGCTCTCGTACCTTGTCGGAGAATTCGCCGCGTCGCTCGCGGGTATGCTGCTTGCCCAGCGCCCCGCCCCGCGCGAAGCCGTCGCCTTTTCTCGCTCAACGCCTCGCGTTGACGACGTTCATGGCCGCGGCCACGCCGTCGGAGAGCACCTTCTCGATGGCGCCGCACGCGCGGTCGATGACGTCGGGCAGGTCCACTCTTTCAGCAGCGTCGAAATCTTGCAGCACCCAATCGGCCACGTCGCCCCGGAAGCCGGGCGGAGGACGGCCGATGCCCACGCGGACGCGGACGAAGTCGGGCGTGCCCAGCCGCTGGATGATGCTGCGCAGGCCGTTGTGTCCCGCGTGCCCTCCCCCGAGCTTCAGGCGGACGTCCTTCCACGGAAGATCGAGCTCGTCGTGCACGACGATGATGCGCGCGGGCTCCACCTTCAGGAACGCCGCGGCCGGCTGGACGCTGTCGCCCGAGAGGTTCATGAAGGTGTGCGGCAGGAGCAGCGCCACGGGGTGGCGCGTGCCGCCCACGCCGACCTCGCCCTTCGTCCAGACGCCGGCGAACTTCTCCTTGAAGGCCGGGAAGCCGTGGGCCTCCGCGAGGCGCTCCACGACCATGAACCCGACGTTGTGCCGGTTCCGCTCGTACTTCTTTCCCGGGTTCCCGAGACCGACGACGAGGTGCACGCGAATTCGGCGCGCGGGGAGGACAGAACCTCCCCGTCGGCGTCGCCGTTACTTCTTCTTCGCGTCCTTGGCGGCTTCCTTCTTCTCGCCGCCAGCGGCCTTGGCCGCGGCCTGAGCCGCCTGGCCCTGCGCCTGCGCCTCCTCGCTCCGATCCTTCTCCGGCGCGACGATGGCGATGAGCGTCTGCTCCGGCGGGAGGCGGACCTCGACGCCCTCGGGGAGCTTCAGATCCTTCGTCGCGAGCGTCTCGCCGAGGTTGAGAGCGGTCACGTCCGTCTCGATCTTGAGCGGGATGCGGTCGGGCAGGCAGCGCACCGGAAGCGTGCGGAAGACCTGGCGGAGCAGACCGCCGACGACGACGCCCGCGGCCTTGCCGGTCGTCACGAGCGGGACGTCGACGTCCACCGGGCGATCGAGCTTCACCTCGACGAAGTCCACGTGCTCGAGCGCACGCGTGACCGGGTGATAGCTGTAGTCCTTGATCATCACGAGCATGTCCTTGCCGCCGTCCACCTTCATCTGGAGGACGGTGTTCTGGCCACGCTCGCTCTTGATGATCGAAGCGATCTCCTTGGGCGCGACCGCGAGGGGCGTCGCGGGCAGGTCCTTGCCGTACGCGACCGCGGGGATCAGGCCCGACTGGCGAAGCCGCCGCGCGGCCCCCTTTCCACTCTCGGTCCTGGGCTTGGCGGTGACGTTTTGCATGGCGGAAGACATCGGTTCGCTCCTCGAAAGACTGGGCCGAATCGCGGCTATGGCGCCTCGGGGGGGCGAAGCCATAGCAGACCACGGCTTCCGGTGGTAGCGGATCTTGCAAGAGCCGCGAGCGGAGGGTTTCGGGCGCCCCTCCGGACCGCCGCGGGACGCGAGACCCCGGCGAGGCGAGCGAGAACGGCCGGTCGCGCTTCCGTGTTAGAACGCCGGAGCTCGGAAGGTCCCATGAAACGCCTCATCGTGCCCTCCATTCTTCTCGCGCTCGCGCTCGGCGCCTGTGGCAGCGACGGCTCGGCGACAGGCGGCCCGAGCAGGAAGCTCTCGGACTGGTACATGCAGATGGGCGGGAACCTCGGCGCGACGATCGCGCGTCTCAAGTCCAGCGCGACGTCCCCGGGCACCCATGCGCCGGCCGACCTCGCCGAGGTCGCGCGCGTCCCCGCGAGCGTCACCGGCGGCGTCGACATCGGGGCGGAGCAGAGCGGGAAGATGGGAGACGCGACCGCCGACATCGACGGGCTCGGCGTCGAGGAGACGGTCACGTCCTTCGTCCCCGACCCGCCAAGCAACGCCGGGACGACGGCGAGCCTGCCTTCGTTCGTCATGTGGCGGGGTGACGTCGAGACCAGCGACGCGAGCCTCTGCTATCTCGCGTGGACGAAGGGCGCCTCGTGGTTCGTCGTCTCACGCTGCGGCGACCGATCCGGCGCCTGGGTCTGTCAGGTCACGAGCGAAGAGGCCGTCTGCAACGCGTGTAACGAGGTGGGTGACTGCCAGCCGTGCGACATGGAGCAGGCGGAGTTCACGTGTCGGTGGTGAGGGAGAGAGGCTCCAGGCTCCGGGCTCCGGGCTCCAGGGGGCACGGGTCCACGACGCTCTGCTGAGCTGCTTCTGCGCGTGCACGCTCGGCGGCACGCGGATCGGCCGCTCTGCTCATCTTGCGAGCTCCTGAGTCCGTCGTGCTCCGAGCGCCTCACGTCTCGAGCACGAGCACGAGACGCGGCCAGGCGCGGCTCGACGTTGGCGCGCTCACTCTCTGGAGCCTGGAGCCTGTTCTCAGGCGAACAGCGAGCTCACCGAATCCGAGCTGTGGATGCGCTTGATGGCCTCGCCGAGCAGGCGCGCGATGCTGACCTGCTTGATCTTCGAGCACGCCTTCGCGGCCTCGGTGAGCGGGATCGTGTCGGTGACGACGACCTCGTCGAGCGGCGAGTCGATGATGCGCTGGATCGCCGGACCGGAGAGCACGCCGTGGGTGGCGCACGCGACGACGCGGGTCGCGCCGTGCTCCATGAGGGCGCGCGCGGCGCCCGTGAGGGTGCCGGCCGTGTCGATCATGTCGTCGACGATGATGCACTCCTTGCCCTTCACGTCACCGATGAGGTGCATCACCTCGGAGACGTTCGCGCGCTCGCGCCGCTTGTCGATGATCGCGAGGCTCGCGTTCAGGCGCTTGGAGTAAGCGCGGGCGCGCTCGACGCCGCCCGCGTCCGGGGAGACGAACACCGCGGAAGAGTCGAAGTTCTTCTTGAGGTAGTCCTCCATCATGATCGGCAGGGCGTAGAGGTGATCGAAGGGGATGTTGAAGAACCCCTGGATCTGCCCTGCGTGGAGGTCGACCGAGACGACGCGCGTGACGCCGGAGGCCTGGATGAGGTCGGCGACGAGCTTCGACGTGATCGGCGTACGAGGCGCGACCTTCCGGTCCTGCCGCGCGTAGCCGTAGTACGGGATGACCGCCGTGATGGTCGCGGCAGAGGCACGCCGGAGCGTGTCCGCCATGATGAGGAGCTCCATCACGTGGTCGTTGACGGGGCTGCACGTCGGCTGGATGACGAAGGCGTCGACGCCGCGGACGTTCTCGTTGATCTCGCAGAACGTCTCGCCGTCGCTGAAGCGCTGGACCTTCGCTTTACCCAAGGGCGTCTCGAGGTAGCTCGCGATCGCGTTGGCAAGCGTAGGGTTCGCGTTGCCGGAGAAGAGGCAGACCTTTTTGAACACGCGCGCGCCCTCCTTCGTATGGACGCCCCATACGGACAAGCCCTGAAGTTTTTGGGCTTTTTCAGCGCGCTCCTCTAGCTCCCGCGCTGGTTGGTGTCAACGGACGTGGCCGATCGAATCTTCGATCCTCGTCCGTCCCGATCCCGTCGAGGCGGTACGGCTCCGATCAGCGGAGCATTTTCGCGCACTCGTGGCGTGGTCCCGTCTTCCCTTCCTTGAGACACGCTGCGTACGCGCGGCGCGCGGCGGCGATGTTCCCCTTCTCTTGATACGCGGCGCCGAGGATCAGCCACGCCTCGCCGTCGGTGGGATCGAGAGCGACGGCTCGCTCGCCGGCCTCGATCGCCTCGGCGACCTTCCGCCTCTCGAGGAGCCTGCGCGCCTTCTGCTTCTCTTCCTTCGCGTCGCCCGTCACGGGCGCGGCCGACGACTCCGCGCTCGTCGCGGCGGTCTCGGTCGCGGCGGTCTCGGTCGCGGAGCTCTCGGTCGCGGAGCTCTCGGTCGCGGCGGTCTCGGTCGCGGCGGTCTCGGTGGCAGACGCTGCGGTCGTTGCTTCGCTTGCGGTGTTCTCGGTCGTGGGCGCTGCGGTCGCGGCCGGTGACGCCGCGGGCTCCGCGGCTTTCGGCGCCGCCTGCTCGGGCACCGACGCAGGCTGCGCGGCGGGGACCGGCGCCGGAGGCGACGGCGCCTTCGACGTCATCGACGTGCGAGCGACGGCCACGAGACAGACGATCGTCGCCCCCGCGACGGCCCATTTGACGTAGCGGGCGAAGCGAGCGCGCCGCTCGACGACGGCAGGCTCGGCCTTCCGCTTCATCTTGTCGGGCACGGTCAGCGCCTCGGTGGCGTCGACGCTCTCGGCGGCGAGGTGCCGCGAGACGTCGGCCTCGGAGAAGAACTCCTCGTGCTCGAGATCGCCGACCGGCGGAACGCTCGTCTCGTCGACGCCGCCCGCCTCGGCCTCCTCGCCCGCCGCGTCCTTCTCTTTCGCGTCGGCACGCTCGCGCTCGGTCTTCGAGGCGTCGTCCTTCGTGCGCTCGCTCTTCGCGTCGCTCTTCTCGGTCTCGGCCTCGTCCTTCGACGCGCTCTTTTCGTTCTCGACGTCGCCTTTCGTCTCGCTCTTCGGGGCGGCTTCGGCCTCGTCGCGCGTGTCTTTGTCGCTCGTCTCGAGGTCCTTCACTTCGAAGCGCGTCGCCGACGATCCGAAGGCGGCCGTCGAGGTGAAGTCCTTCGGGCGCGATGCACGCCCTTCACTCTCGCTCGGCGGCGGTGCCGTGGGCCGCTCGGCTTCGCGGTCGTCGTTCGCCCCGATGCCGGCGAGCGTCTCGCCCGAGCCCTTGCTCTTCGAGGACGGACCGTCCGCGGCGATCGATGCCTTCGCTTCGATCGCAGGCTCGGAGGACGGGACACTGATGACGACCCGTGGCGATGCGGAAGGTCGGATGTCGCTGCTGAGGGCGTCGGCCGTCGACGGCGGGGGCTTCGCTCCGATCAGAGGGCGCGAGTTCCTGTTACGCCTGCTCGAACGACCCTTTCTCATACGACCCTCGATGGGTGGCTGGAAGAAGCTGGGCGATGCCCATGCAAGCAGCGTGCACGAGCGAAGCGTTGGCGCCTTCGCCCGTACCCGAAGTAGGAGTGGGCGGTATTGGAGCCCTTGCCCATGGTGACCGTCAACGCACAGACGACGGGTTCGTCATATTTTCGTCCCACGTTGCGCCACCTTGAGCCGACTGCGAAGGCCTACCTGTGAACACACGCTCGAAGAAGACTCGTCGTGTCGAGCGCCCGACACGCGACGCGCACCGTGGCGAAGAGGACGTGGCGGCCAGGTCGCAAGGAGCCTCACGGCCGATGGCCGACGTCATCGTGTCCCGTCGCGCGCTCGAATCGGTCCGACGTGGACATCCGTGGATTTACCGCGCGCAGGTGGTCCAGGTTTTTTCCGCGCAGCATCGCTCACCGCCGGACGCCGGGTCGATCGTTCGGTTGTCCGACGAAGACCGCCGTCCGATCGGGACGGGCGTGTGGGATCCAGAGTCGCCGATCGCGGTGCGCGTGTGGTCGCTCGATCCCGAGACCCGTGTCGACGCTTCGCTTTTCCGCGAGCGGCTCGAGCGGGCCATCGCGATACGCCAGAGCCTCTTCGCCGACGGCGAGACGAACGCCTATCGCATCCTCAACGGAGAGGGCGATCGTGTACCGGCGTTCGTCGTCGATCGCTACGCGGACGTTGCAGTTCTCCGCGTCGACGGAGATGCCGCTCGCGCCCTCGTGCCGGTGCTCCTCGCCGACGTCGAAGCGCCGCTCCGCGCGCTCGGCATCACGACGCTCCTCGAGCGCACCTCGCGGCGTGGCGAAGCGCCTGCGATCCGACCACGCTTCGGCCCTCTGCGGGAAAAGGTCGAGGTCAAGGAGCACGGCGTTCCCTTCGTCGTCGATCTCGCACGCGGGCAGAAGACGGGCGCGTTCCTCGACCAGCGCGAGAACCGCAGGCGCGTCGGGCAGATCGTCGCGCGCCGAGCGCGGTCGGGGCCCCCGCCGCGCGTCCTCAACCTCTTCTCCTATACGGGCGGCTTCTCCCTCCACGCGGCGCTCGCGGGCGGCATCGTGACCAGCGTGGACGTCGCGGCGGCGGCACACGCCACGGCGCAGGAGAGCTTCCGGCTCGCCGGCGTCGATCCGAGCGCGCACTCCTTCGCCGCGGCCGACTGCTTCGCGTGGCTCGAGCGCGCGAAGAAGGAAGGCAAGAAGTGGGACGTCGTGATCAGCGATCCGCCGAGCTTCGCGCCGAGCGAGAAGGCGAAGGCGAAGGGCCTCGCCGCGTACCGTGCGCTGCATCGGGCGTGCGCCGACGTGCTCGCGGAGGGAGGCACGCTCGTCGCCGCCTCGTGCTCGAGCCACGTCACCGCCGAGGACTTCGCCTCCACGCTCGACGACGTGGCGCTCGGCAGGCACGACCTCCGCCTGCTCGAGATGTTCGGCCCGCCCGCGGACCATCCCACGCTGCCGGCCTTCCCCGAGGGCCGCTACCTCAAGCTCGCCGTGCTCGCGTGATCGGGGCGATCGCCGCGCGCGATCACCGATGAAGCGCCACGCCGTGGTATGCACAGCGTGCTCGGCGCGCTCCGAGCGCACCGGCTCGCTTCCACTTCGATGCAGGTCGATCGCTATCTCGTCGACAACGGCCACGGCTGGCGGCTCGCGCTCAATCGCTACCGTCATTCCCAACGGACGGGACGCGAGGCGCAGTCGCGAGGCCGTCCCGTCCTGATCGTCCCGGGGTACGGGATGAACTCCTTCATCTTCAGCTTCCACCCCTCGGGGCCGTCGATGGTGGAGTGCCTGACCGCGCGAGGCCTCGAGGTGTGGACGGTCGACCTGCGCGGGCAAGGCCGGTCCATCCGCGCGCGTGGGACCAACCGCTACGGCATCGCCGATCTCGCCATCGAGGATCTCGGCGCGGCGATACGGCACGTCCTGTCGACGACGACGACCGGCTCGACGAAGCTCGATCTCATCGGTTGCAGCCTCGGCACCGCGCTATCGTTCGCGCACGTCGCGGTCGTCGAGAACGCGCCCGTACACGCCATCGTCTCGATGGCGGGTCTCGTCACGTGGCGCGAGGCGCACCCGCTCGTCCGTTTCGCGTTCGGCTCACCGAAGCTCGCGGGCATGATCCGGATCCGCAACACGCGCCGCCTCGCGCGCGTCGCCCTGCCCGTCGTCTGCCGCGTCGCCCCGTCGCTGATGAGCGTCTACATCAACGAGCGCTCGACGGACTTCTCGCAGGTCGCGCGGATGGTCCAGACGGTGGAGGATCCCCACCCGGTCATCAACCGCGAGATCGCGGAGTGGATCCGCCGCGGCGATCTCGTCGTCCGCGGCGTGAACGTCTCGCGGCGTCTGCCCGAGATGAAGCACCCGTTCTTCTGCGTCATCGCCAAAGACGACGGGATCGTGCTCCCGGCGACCGCCCGCCACACGTACGACACGATCGGATCGCCCCGGAAGGAGATCCTCTTCGTCGGCGATCCCGACATGCCCATCGGGCATGCGGATCTGTTCTTGTGCAAGGGAGCGCAGCCGCGCGTGTTCGCGCCGATCGCGGATTTCTTGTTGGGAGTGTGACGGCGGGGATCAGGCTCCAGGCTCCGGGCTCCAGGGAAGAGAGGCTTCGCGAGCCCGCGTTCGCTCTCGTCGAGCCGCAAATCCACTGCCTCGGCCGAGGCCAAGACCCCCACTGGAGCCTGGAGCCCGGAGCCTGGAGCCTCTCTTCAACAAGCCTCGAGCTCGTAGAACAGCACCCCCGCGTCCTTCTTGCACCAGATCCCGCAGCCGACCTGAACGTAGTGGCGTGAGAGGCGCGTGCGATACCAGGCGCCGGTGCGGCCGTGGACGTTCACGTCCGTGCGGTCCGCGTCGCAGACCTCGCGGATGTCGCGCTTCGTGATCGCCTCGAGGTAGAGGAACGCGCCCGTCATCGCGGCGAGGTTCTCGATCGCCTTCTCGGCGCCGGCGTCGTCGAGGTACGGCAGGACGCCCTGGCAGATGACGAGGTCGAACTTCTCGCGCGCGCGCCACTTCGTGATGTCGCGGTGCTCGTGCCCGAACTCGCGACAAGCGTGGAGGCTGTACTCCGTCGAGCGGTAGGCCACCTTCGGGCGATGCTTGCGGAACCAGTCGCGCCAGAGACCGACGCCCGCGCCGACGTCGAGCACCGTCTCGAGCGGGTACTGCCACCACTCGATGAAGGACACGACGGCCGTGCAGAGCTTCGCGACCTCCTCGGCCGAGTGGACCCGGGTGTGCGCGCTCCCGTAGTAGCGTTCGTAATAGGCCGCGTCGAAGGGGTCGGCGGCTTTGGCGCGGGTGGGCATGGGGCGTCTCTCGTTCGGGGCTCGGCGTCGACGATGACCGCTCTCGGGCATCGCCCCCGTTTACCACGCTCACTCGTATCGGAGCGCCTCGATCGGATCGAGCCGCGACGCCTTCCGCGCCGGGTAGAGGCCGAAGACGATCCCGACGAGCGCGCTGAAGGCGACCGAGATGCCGATGACGTCGACCTGGATCTGCATCGGCCACTGGAATTTGCCCGCGAGCCACGTCGCCGTGCCGACGCCGAGCGCCACGCCGATGAGCCCGCCGGCGATCGAGAGAACGAGCGCCTCGACGAGGAACTGCAGGAGGATGCTCCTCGGCTTGGCGCCGATCGCCATGCGCAGGCCGATCTCGCGCGTACGCTCCGTCACGCTGACGAGCATGATGTTCATGATGCCGATCCCGCCGACGAGCAGCGAGACGGCGGCGACGCTCGCGAGCAGGGTCGTCATCGTCTCGGTGCCCTGCTGCCGGGCGGTCGCGACCTCGGAGAGGTTGCGGATCGAGAAGTCGTCGTCGGCGCCCAGCGGGAGGCGGTGCCGGTCGCGGAGGAGCGCCCTCACGTCGGCCAGCGCGCGGCTCGTGGCCTCCTCGCTCACCGCCTGGACGAAGATCGTGCCGTTCAGGTACTTGCCGAGGCCTCCCTGGATCCGCTGGGCGAACGTCGTCACGGGGATGAACGCCGCGTCGTCGTAGTCCTGGCCGCCGGGCGACTGCCCCTTCTTCGCGAGCACGCCCACGACCGTGAACGGCGACTGGCCGATGCGCACCGTCTGCCCGATCGGGTTCGCCGACCGGCCGAAGAGGCGCTCCACGACGGTCTGCCCGAGGAGGACGACCTTCGCGCCCGCGTCGACGTCGGACTGCGTGAAGCCCTGACCGTACTCGACCTGCCAGTTGCGGATCTCGAAGTACTCGGGCGTCGTCCCCATCACGCCCGTCGTCCAGTTCATCTCCTCGCTGACGAGCGACTGGTTCGAGCGGAGCGACGGCGCCGCCGTCTTCACGGTGGAGACCTCCGTCTTGATCGCGGCGAGGTCGTCCCACGTGAGCGTGGGCATGCTGCCGAAGCCGCCGAACGAACCGCCCGCCGTCGTCGAGCCGGGCATGATGATGAGGAGGTTCGTGCCCATCGCGGCGAAGGCGGCCTCGACCTGCGCCTTCGCGCCGGCGCCGATGGCCATCATCGCGATGACCGCCGCGACGCCGATGATGATGCCGAGCGTCGTCAGGAACGACCGCATCTTGTTGCGCAAGACGGCGCGGACGGCGACGAGGACGGTGACGAACGGGTTCATGCGACGCCCTCCAACGGCTGCGGCGGCGGCGCCGTCGACGGGCGTGCCGGCTTCGGCTGCTGCTTGTGGTCCGACACGATGAGCCCGTCTTTGACGACGACGACGCGCGAGGCGTGCTCGGCGATGTCCGGCTCGTGAGTGACGAGGACGATCGTGATGCCCTGCGCGCCGAGCTCCTGGAAGAGCGCCATCACGTCGATGCTCGTCTTCGAGTCGAGGTTTCCCGTCGGCTCGTCGGCGAGGATGACCTTGGGGTCGCCGACGAGCGCGCGCGCGATCGCGACGCGTTGCTGCTGACCGCCCGAGAGCTGCGCGGGCGTGTGATCGAGCCTCGCCCCGAGCCCGACGCGCTCGAGAGCGGCCTTCGCGCGCCGCTGGCGCTCGCGCGCGCGGACGCCGCGATAGACGAGCGGCAGCTCCACGTTCTCGAGGGCGCTCGTGCGCGCGAGCAGGTTGAAGTTCTGGAAGACGAAGCCGAGGACCTGGTTCCTCACGTCGGCGAGCTCGTTCTTGCTCATGCGCGCGACCTCGCGCCCCGCGAGGATGTACGAGCCCGAGGTCGGGCGATCGAGGCAGCCGAGCAGGTTCATGAGCGTCGACTTGCCCGATCCCGACGAGCCCATGATCGCGACGAACTCGCCCGGGTAGACGTCGAGCGACACGCCGCGGAGCGCATGCACCTCGACGTCGCCGGTCTTGTAGACCTTTCGCACGTCCTTCACACGGATGAGCGGCTCGGACATGGCGGAAGAAGAGGCTCCAGGCTCCAGGCTCCGGGCTCCAGGGGAATCGGCCGCAAAGCTCCCGGCGGTCCGTCGACGGTCTCGGAGAATCGTGTCGTCGTCGCCATCGCTCGCTTTACTGGAGCCTGGAGCCTGGAGCCCGGAGCCTCTCTCAAAACATCCTTCCCATTCGCGGCGGACCGCCCGGCGGAGGCGTCGGGCCCTTGCCGGCGATGTTCGCTTCGAGGATCACCTGATCGCCCTCGTTGAGACCGCTGACGACCTCGGTCACCGTCCCGTCCGTCAGCCCGGTCTTGATCACGACCGGCTGGGGGCGGCCGTCGCGCAGCACGTAGACCGTCTTCTCCGAGGGATCGCCCGGCGGACCGCGGCGCATCGGCGGGCGAGCCGATGCGAGCCCGGTCGCGATCTCTCCGCCGGCCGACGTCACCGACAAGGTGGCCGCGGGGCCCGCCGCCGACGCGATCGCGGAGGCGACCTCGGGAGGCGGCTTGAAGCGAATCGCTGCGTTCGGGATGGCGAGGACGTCGTGCCGCTCGGCGTACACGATGGTCGTCGTCGCGGTCATGCCGGGGCGGAGCTTCAGCTCCTCGTTGTCGATGTCGATGATCGCGTTGTACGTGACGACGTTCTGCACCGTCTGCGCGGCATTGCGGATCTGGGAGATCTTGCCCTTGAAGCGCTGCCCCGGGAACGCGTCGACGGTGAACCAAGCATCCATCCCGGGCTCGAGCCGGCCGACGTCGCCCTCGGCCACGCTCGTGTGGAGCTGCATCTTTCTGAGGTCCTCGGCGATCGTGAAGAGGACGGGCGCCTGCAGCGACGAAGCCACGGTCTGCCCGACGTCGACGTTGCGCTCGATCACGGTCCCGTCGATCGGCGAGATGATGTCCGTGTACGAGAGGTTGACCTTGGCCTGGTTGAGCGCGGCCGTCGCCTGCTCGAGCGTCGCCTTCGCGACCTCCGTCTGCGCGATCGCGACGGACAGCGCCGTCTCGGCCGCCTGGAGCTCCGCGCCCGACGCGAGCCCTTGCTCGGCGAGCGACTTCGCTCGCCTGTGCGCGAGCTCCGCGTCGCGCTGCTGCGCCTCCGCGCGAACGAGGCCCGCCTTGGCGGCCGCATAATTCGCCTTCTCCCGCTCGACGGCCGCGATGAAGAGCTGGGGATCGATCTTCGCGATCACCTGGCCCTTCTTCACGGTGGAGTTGAAGTCCGCGTTCAGCTTCGCGATGCGGCCGGTGACCTGAGCGCCGACCTGAACCGTGACCGTCGCCTGCAGCGTGCCGCTGGCGGTCACGCGGGCGATGATCCTCCTCTTCTCCACCGGGACGCTCCGGTACGTGATCGGAGGCGTCGCTTTGCTCGATCGCCAGCGCCAGATCCCGACCCCCACGCCCGACAGCGCGAGAACGACGACCAGCCAACCGACGATTTTCTTCAGCATGGGAGCGGGGGGATGTTAGGCGCTCGATCCGCGCCACCTCGAACGAAACCGACGAGCCGTCGATCCTTTCCACGCCGGCCGCACCGACGGGCGAGGCTCGACGGCTGAGCCATCGGCCGGGCGCTCCTTCTACAACGACCGCCCGCCGCGTCGATGGCGGCGTTGCGAAGATCGCCAAGAGCGTGATTTTCCAATGATTCGGAAGCCCGCCCGGGGCCCGACAGCCGACCGGATCGTCCGCGAGGCGGCAACGAGCGGCCCGACGAAGCGCGTCGAAGCCGCAACCGATGCTCGACGCCGCGCCGTGACGAGCAGGTCGCGTGCGCCTTCGAGCTCGGGCAAAACCCCGTGCGAGCTTCCCGTCGATGGCGGCGAGGTCGAGATCTGCGGCGGACTACGCCGACCTCGAGCGGCTTCCTTCGAACGTCGTCGGAGCGATCCTGAACGGCGTTCTACACGTGCACCCACGACCGGCCGCTCTCCACGCGCGCGCAGCCTCGGCGCTCGGCGAGGAGCTCGGACCTCCCTTCAACCGCGGCAGAGGCGGGCCGGGCGGATGGATCATCCTCGACGAGCCCGAGCAGCACCTCGGTGAAGACCTTCTCGTTCCCGACCTCGCGGGGTGGCGGCGGGAGCGAATGCCCGAGCTTCCGGACGTCGCGGCGTTCGAGCTTGCGCCCGACTGGGCATGCGAGGTCCTCAGTCCCAGCACCGCTGCCATCGACCGACGTCGCGATATCGCTGATTCGCAGCGCGTCAGCTCCCCTTCCCGCCCCTCAGTTCCGGTCGGTGCAGGACGCGAGCACGCCGACGATCCTCTCGTAGGACTTGGTCCAGTCGCCGACCTCCTCCGGCTTGGCCCCCTCCCGCGTGACGAGCCTCAAGCCCGCACCGTCGAGCACGGCTCGGTCGCCACGCTCGCCGAGCGGCCACGACAGCTCGCCTTTGTTCGACGCGAAGTCGAGCACCTTCTTCTCACCGGGGCCGAGAGCGCCTTCGAGGCAGCCGATCGGATCGGACGCGCCCTTCTGCTTCACGAACATCGCGCTCTTCTGCCGCGCCTTCTCGACGCTCGGCCACGCGAAGCGCACCGCGTCGATCACGGGGTGGTCCACCTCGGCGGTGCAGATCAGGTCCGTCGTCCTCGCCAACAGGTCGGTCGTCGTGGCGCACTTGCCGTGAGGAAGCGCCGCGACGAAGCCCTTGGCCGCGTCCTCGATCGGCATGGTGACGTCGAAGCGCGCGAGCTCCGACAGCGGCGGCCCGTTGATGATGCGGAGCTGCGCGGCGTCGGGCTCCGGGCCGTCGAGGGCGGCATGGCGAACGGCCGCGAAGAACGCGTCGGCCGCCGCGACTCCGGCCTCGCCCTCGACCCACGTCATGACCTCGACGCGCGCCCTGTACATCGGCGTCGGCCGAGGATCGACGCGAAGGAGCGTGCGGCCGGTGTTGATCTCCCGCTGCTTCACCGCGTCTTCGCGAAGCCGGTTCGGCGCGATCTTCGCGAGCCGTTCGAGCACGCGATCGGTGTCGAACTTCTCGCCGGCGAGGAGAGCGATGCTGTACGTCGGCCCGCCGGCGCCTCCGAACGACACCTCTTTGAAGACGCCCTTTTCTTGGAGCTCCACCTTCACGCCCGGCCTCGGCTCGACACGGAAGAGCTCGCTCGCATCCTCCGACGGCATCGAGAACGACCAGCGCAAGAGCACGTCGTCGCCCGGCGGCGTGGCGCGCGCAGCGTCCTGCTCGGCTTTCTTCCCCGACTGGTAGAACATGAGGCCGCCCACGATCACGGAGATCCCGAACACCACGAGGAGCGGGACGATCGCGTTCTGCTCCGCCGCTTGCGCCTCCGCCGCACGCGAGCCGTCGAAGCCTTCGTCCTCCGTCGACTGCCCCGCTTTCCGCTCGGCCTTCTTCTTCGCCGCCTTCACCAGCTTGCGCCTGAGCGGGCTCGGCTCCTCGAAGTAGAGCCACCACGTCTTCACGGGCGTCTGCTTGTGGCCAGCCCGCGCGTGCGTCCGCGAAGAGATCCGACACGGCACGCGGCAGTACGCACACGTGACGACGCCGTCCTCGTCCTTCACGCCGGTGAGCGGAGCCGAACAGTTCGGGCACCGCAGGACGACGACACCGCTCTCCTCGATCGTCGTCGCCTCGTTCCGTCCTGCCTCGTGCTCGTCGGCGAGCACGCCGGCGAGCCGTCGGAACCGCACGCCAGAAGGCAGCTCGTACGTGCTCTTCGCGTCACAGTTCGAGCAGCCGACGTCGATCGTCCCGTCTCGCTTGCCGAACACGACCCGTGGCGCTCCGCACTCCCGACAGAGCGGGTTTCCCGGGCACGCCCGGTACTCCCCCTCCACGGCCCAGGTCGTGCTCACGCCGACGTCGGCGAACGGCTCCGGCTTGGCGATCGACACGCCCGGTTCCGGAAAACGCCCTTCGGGCCCCGGCGCGCCGAGGTCGCCGGCGGCGTGCGCGAAGTCGACGAGCTCGTGCCAGTTCGATCGCTCGAAACGCTGCTCGAGCCCGCATCGCGTACAGACGACGCCCTCCCCGAGCTCGAAGTGGTTGAGCGGCACGTCGAAGCGACACGCGTTGCACGTGAACGTCGCGCGGACCGCAACCCAGTATCCGCCATCGGGCTGCGGAACCGCCCGTAGCGCGGGAGTCCCGTACGGCGTGCCGCACGCCTCGCAGGCAGAGCGCGAGGCGTCGACGATCACGCCGCATCCGCTGCAGATCGACAGCTCCGTCACCGTGCCCCTCCTTTCGTCTCCGACGACGATACAGAGGCGGCGACGGGTCCGCCACAGGCGCCGCAGAGCCTCGCTTCCCGCGGAACCGCTCGAGCGCCGCTCGTGCGGGAGCGCATGGTCCTCTGCTAGCCGATCTCGTGAAGGACGACGCGCTAGCCTGTTCGATGATGGTTCTCGAACCGCCCTTCATCCGCAGCGTCATGCTGATGCGCGCTCGGATCGAAGAGCCCGACGAGTACCCCTTCTCGCTCCCCGCGGTGCAAGGGCTGGACGGCCTCGAGCTGTCGTCCGTCACCTACTTCATCGGTGAAAACGGCTCGGGGAAGTTGACCATCGTCGAGGCGCCGTCGAGTCCATCGCGCAGCATCGTCCGCCTGGTCTCGCCGACGTCTGACCGTGGAGCTCGATCTCGCTTGGCACCGATCGCGCTCGAGCGTTCGCAGGCCGAGGAGAAGGAAGCTGACGCGAGGGGAACGAGACGCCGTCAGCGTCGAGCCCCTCGTCCGAGAACCGGCACCGGCAACGCGTCGAGCCGACGACGCGCATGGTCGTGAGACGACGGGCTCCCGCCGGATGCGCTCCAGAACCGGCGGAGCAACCGCCACCAACGGCGAGGCCACCACCTCTCTCTCCGACGGCGACCGGCGGCCGCTCATCCAGCACTCGACCCCGCGCACCGTGCCCCACTGCCGGCGGCGCACGGCATGCGCGTCACGTCGCAATTTTCTGTTCGATCACCGTAGTCTACCGATCGTACCGAGGATAAAGTCGTGGGCGTGAGTGAATCGCGGCGATCTTCGGAGGGAGGAGGGGTGACGTACCCGACTCCGCCGTTGGGTCGCCCTGCGACGAACCCGAGCGGCATCTCCCCGTCGCCGGTCGTCCCGGTGGCGCCGCCCTCCCAACCTTCGCAGACCGGTGGCTTTCCGGTGGTCCCGGTCGCACAGCCGGCGCCGTCGCCGAACCCACCCGGTCCGTACGGGCCCGCTCCGACGCCTGCGCCGCAGGGCTCCCCTCCTCCGGGCGCGGTCAATCCTTACCAGAGTCAGATGATCCCGCCGATGGCGGCGGCGTACCCGCACACGCCACACGCGCCCCATGCACCGCATGGGCCGCACACGCCGCAGGCGTTCCCGCCCACGGCGACACCGCAGCACGGCGTCCCTGCCCCACACCCGTCGTCGCCGGCTCTGCCGGGAGCGGCAGGGCCGGCAGGTCCGCCAGGACCGCCACGCCAAGGGGAACAGCGGACCGGGACGCTCCCGGCGATCCCCGTCGCTCAAGTCGCAGCCCAGGTCGGGGTCACGCCCCCGATGCCGCCGGTCGTGCCGACGGCGATGGGGAGCCGGCCGGGGACGACCGGAACGCTGCCCGTCGCGCCGCGGCGGCCGCCGTCGTTCGTGTCGGAGGGCGGCGGGCCCCGCATCATGGTGAAGTACCCGCAGATCGGCTCGAAGCTGAAGGGCCAGCGCGGGGAGTACGAGGTCCGCGACATCATCGGCTCCGGCGAGTTCGGCGCCGTCTACGAGTGCATCGGACCGTTCGATCAGATCTACGCGGTCAAGATGGTGCGCCCGGCGAACCGGCCCTACGCCGAGGTCCACGCCGAGTGGGCGCGCGAGGTGCAGCGGCTCTTCACGCTACGGCACCCGAACGTCGTCTACATCTACGACTCGTTCGCGCACGATCACCTCTTCTATCTCGCGCTCGAGCGTTGCGACCACCCGCTCAAGGCGATGCTCGGCACGCCGATGCAGGAGGGGCTCGTCATCGAGATCTCGCGGCAGCTCCTCGCCGCCGTGCAGTTCCTCCACGACAACGACGTCGTGCACGACGATCTCCACCCCGGCAACGTCCTCATCACGCACACCGATCGGCCGACGGTGAAGATCAGCGACTTCGGGATCAGCCACGAGCTCCGCGGCGCGACGGCCGTGCGCCCGAACATCGTCCACCACGCCATCATGGCGCCCGAGATCCTCGCTACCGGTTACACGAGCCGGCAGAGCGATCTCTATCAGGTGGGCCTCCTCATCTACTGGATGCTCACCGGCGAGCCCGCGATGAAGATGGACGTGCCCTACCAGGAGCTCGTCCGTCAGGTCGCCGAAGGCGAGCCCCGGCAGCGCGCCGAGCAGCTCGGGACTCCGCTCGGGAACCTCATCGCCAAGATGCTCCGCCGGCGCGAAGCCTTCCGCTACACGAGCGCGCGCGAGGTCTGGGCCGACCTCCGCGAGCTGCCCGCGTGGAAGCAGCGACAGCTCTTCCCCGCGAGGTGACGCGCCCAGCGCAACGGCCCCGCGCGACCGTCCCGTGGCGCCCGAAACGAGCAGCCGGAGGGCGCGCCCGCGAGGGCGCGCGCGAAACGCGCATGCTCCGGACGGTTCGCGCGGGGAACGCGCAAGAAGAGCGCAAGACGGCGCCCAGAGGCCCGGCCACCACCACCGATGGCCCTGCGGGCGACCGCCAGCCTCAGTTGCGGGATGTTGCCCTCATGTGACTGAAAAGCGCGCCCGACCTTCGTTCTGACGACGGAAGGATCGCGCGCCTGAGCTAGAGTGTGCAGCACGATGTCCGGCGCGCAGGAAAAGAGCAGTGCGGTCGCGCGGTATCGACTGCTGCGAGAGCTGGGGCACCGCTCGCAGCGGACTTGGGCGGCCGTACGGAGCGACGGTTCGAACGCCCTCGTCGTCATCAACCGCTACTCGCGTGACGCACGCCTCGAGACCGAGCGCGTCAGCGCCGAGGCGATGGCGATCATCCACCGCGACGCACGCTGCCTCGCGCGGAACTGGCACCCGAACATCACGCGGGTGCGGCACGTCGACATCTCCGGCGACACCCTCTACGTCGCGACGGAGATGCTCGACGGCGTCACGCTCGAGGACCTCCTCGTGCTCGCGCGGGAGCGCGCCGCCGGTGCAGGCGGGAGCGAGTCGGTCGGCGAGAGCGGAGCACCGCTCTCGCACGCGGTGCTCGCGCGGATCTTCCTCGACATCCTCTCCGGCCTCCACGCCCTGCACTCGCTGCGCGACGGCATCAGCACGCCGCTCGACGCGTACCACGGCGAGCTCTGCCCCGCGAACGTCGTCGTCGGCAAGGACGGCATCACCCGCATCATCGACCCCTTCCGTCCGCGCCCCGTCACCGTCGGCCCGCAGAGCGAGGCCCTCGGATACGCCTCTCCCGAGACGCTCGCGGGCGAGAGCGGCCAGGACGCGCGCGTCGACATCTACGCCGCCGGCGTGATGCTCTGGGAGGCCTTGATGGATCGGCGGCTCTACGACGACCCCGATCCCGTGCGGATCGCGCACCGCCAGCGCGAAGAGGACGTGCCGCGACCGACCTCGCCGCTCGGCGACGTCGCGATGAAGGCCATGGCCTTCGATCCGCTCCTCCGGTGGCGCTCGGCGAACGAGATGGCCGCCGCGATCCGCGCGTGCGCCGGGACCATCGCGCCGGGCGCGACCGTCGCGCAGATCGTGCTCGATCTCGCCGGCGACCGCATCCGCGCGCGGCGCGCCGAGCTCCACCCCGGCGGGTCCGGCGAACGCCCTGCCGTGAAGGCGCCGATGCCGGAGCGGCGGCAGTCCGGCGCTCTCCCGCGCGTGTCGATCGCGTCGAACAACGTGGTCGAAGAGGTGATCGCCCCGAGCAGCGTGCAGCGGCGCGACGACTCGGCGAGCCTCATGACGTTCGCGAAGCGCGCCGCGGTCCTCGAGGGCGGCTTCACGAAGGGCGCGGGCGCCGAGCCGAAATCGGAGGCGCGAGGCTCGTCGAGGAACATCCCCGATGCGATGCCGACGGCGCGCCAGCTCGACCTCTCCACCTCCACCGAGGCGCCCACGCCGTACGCGCCGCCCGTTCGGCCGAAGCCGGCAGGGCCCGCGACGGCAGGGCCCGCACGCGTCCGGAAGGTCGTGTCGCTCGAGCGTCGCACCTCCGAGCCCGACCTCGAGGCGTCGCACGCGGCACGACCGAAGAGCCCTCGCCCCGCGCCGCCCTCGAGCTCGGCGCAGCGCATCGTGCGGCGGCCCGTGACGAACGCGCCGCTGCTCTTCGACCGTCCGCCGCCTTCGCGCGAGGAGACGTCTCACGACGATCTCCCGGGGCCGCGCCAGAGCATCCCGCACGAGCAAGCAGCCGCCTTGCTCGAAGAGGCCAGGCGCCTCGAGAGCTCCATTCCTCCGAAGGCCGCGCCGGTCCGCGACGAAGACGCGATCCCGTCCCTCGACTCCGACGCGCTCCTGGAAGACTCCGGGTCCGAGGTCGAAGCGCTCGCGGCCGCGCGTGAGATCGCCGTCTCGAGGGAGTCGCTGACGCCTCCGGCGGTCGAGGCGGCGGTAGTGCCTGCGCCGCTCGAGGGGACAACCGCCGAGCAACGACCGGAGCCTGGCCCGCTCGAAGGGCCACGGTCGGAGGCTGCGCCGCGAAGCGCGTCGACGCTGAGCCTCTCCTTGACCCCGACACCGCCGGCTCCGGCGGTGGTGGGCCCGACGCCTCTCGAAGCGACGCAGTCGGAAGCGGCGTCGACGGAAGCGGCGTCGGCCGAGGCGTCATCGCCGGAGTCGTCGGGAGCATCGTCGTGGAAGTCGCCGCGGGAAGCTCCGCCGCCCCCTCCGCTGTCCCTCCCGTCGCTCGATGCGTTGACGTCGACGCTGACCGAGCCGCCCCGGTCGCATGCTTTCGGAGGGACGAGGACGCCGGCGGACGTCGAGAGCTCGCCTTCGACGCGGCCGCTGGTCTCCATCGACCCCGCGCCGTCGTCGGAGCCGAGTGGCCCCGCGCCGCGAAGGAGCGCCCTGCCCTTCATCGCCGGGATCGCCGCCCTCGCGATCGGCGTCCTCTTCGCCGGCGCCGCGATCATCTCGCGCCGCAGCGCCGACGCCGCGATGGCGTCGCCGCCTCCGATGGCGACCGAGATCGAGCCGCCGCGCACCATCGTCGCGCCGCCGCCCGTCGAGCCGCCGGCGACGAACGAGACCACGACTTCCGACGCCGAGCCCGCGAGCCAGTAGGGCGCGCATCCTCTGCGGTCGCGGTAACGCTCGCGCTCGGCGCCGGTTCGTCGTGCCGTGCACCGCCGCGATCCGCCGCACCTCCGGCTCGGCCTCCTGGCTCGGTGGAGGATTCCACCCTCGTCGATCTTCTTGGTACGGTACGGGCCTCGTGCGTCAGATCGAGCCCCGTAACCAGCCGCCAAAGCGGCTCGGCCGCTTCGAGGTCGGCGCCAAGATCGGCGGCGGCGGGATGGCGACGGTGTACTTGGGTCGCGACGTCCACGAGGACGGGACCGAGGAGCTCGTCGCGCTCAAGGTCATACGCGACGAGTTCGCGCACGACGAGCAGTTCACGGCGATGTTCATGGACGAGGCCAAGATCCTCGCCCGGCTGTCGCACCCGAACGTCATCCAGACCCTCGAGTACGGCGTCTCGGACGGACATCGCTTCATCGCGATGGAGCTCTTGAACGGACGCACCGTCGCGGACGTCTGGGACGTCCTCATCGCCGAGGAGAAGCGCTTCGACCTCGGGACGGCCGCATGGATCTGCGCGCGCGTGGCCGAGGGCGCGCACTCGGCCCACGAGCTCGTCGACGAGAACGGCGCTCCGCTCGGCGTCATCCATCGCGACGTCAACCCGACGAACATCTTCCTCACGCACACCGGCGAGGTGAAGCTCATCGACTTCGGCCTCGCTCGCGCGCGCATCCGGCATTCGAAGAGCGCGGAAGGGATCGTGAAAGGGAAGTTCCCCTACCTCGCGCCGGAGCAGGCTCAGGGACAGCCGATCGATCGCAGGATCGACATCTACGCGCTGGGCACGACGCTCTGGGAGATGGCGTCGATGCGACGGCTCTTCAAGCGCGACAACGACATCGACACGCTCAAGGCGATCCGCGAGGCGCACGTCCCGGACCTCCGCGAGGAGGATCCCGACTTTCCCGAAGAGCTCTGGAAGATCATCGACCGCGCGCTCCGACGTGACCGCGACGAGCGCTACGCGACGGCCGAGGAGATGCGCAGGGACCTCGACGCGTTCGCGCGCTCGAGCGGGCCGCACGTGCCGAAGGTCGCCGCCCTCGTCGCCGGGCTCTTCCCCGGCGGGGAAGCGCGCCAGGCGAAGTGGCTGCGCGACGCCGCCGCCGTGCGGATCACGTCCGAGACGATGACGCCGCCAGCTCCGGTGCCCGTCGCGTCGTCGAGCCTGCTCAAAGCGGCCGAGCCCGCCGAAGGGGCGGAGAAGGGCGCGCCTGACGAAAAGCCTTCCGAGGTCCGATCGAAGGGCGAGCCCGAGGACACGGCCGATGCCGGCGCACGCGACGCGCAGAAGCGCGACGGAGAGAAACGCGACGGCGAGAAGCGCGCCACGCGGGAGAGCAAGACGGAGGCGCAGGGCGGTCGAGCGCGCGGCAAGGCGTCGAAGGGCAAGAAGTCGAAGTCGCGATCGCGCCGCTCTTCTCGTCCGCCCGCACACGTGAACGGCGAACGAAAGCAGCCGGCGAAGGCGAAGGCGAAGCCGCCGGAGCCGGAGCCTTCGGACGCCGACTCGCCCGAGGACACGCGCAAGCTCTGGCTCATCGTCGGCGCGGTGGTCTTCGTCCTCGTGCTGCTCGCGATCGTCGCGTCCAAGTAGCGTTAGAAGCCCGGCGTCGTCGCGACGCTGCCCCTCGGCTTCGGCGTGGGCTTCTTCTCGGGGGACGGCGTCGGACGCCTCGTGGACGTCGGCCGCGTCGTCGCCGTCGCCTGTGCGGGCGGACGCTGCGGAGGCTCCGCCGACTCCGCGCTCGTGGACGCGGGCTCGTCGCTCGCGTCAGAGCTCGTCGCCTCGGCCGTCGGCGTCGGCGCCGGCGCGGGCGTGGAGGCCGGCGGAACGGAGGAGCGGCTCGACAGCTCCGCGGTGGGCGAAGGCGGTGGCGACGAGTCGGCCGCGGCCGACTCGGACGAGCGCCCGAAGAAGAGCACGAGCCCCACGGCGAGGATGGCCGCGCCTGCGGCGACGGCGATGGTCGCGGGCGCGTTCCACCGGCGCGCCACGCCGGGGATCGACTGACTGGACGAGATGGCGACGCTCGACGGGCTCGACGGCAGCGACGACGACGATGGCGAGAGCGGCGGCGAAGAGACCGCGACGTCCACCGGGCGCAGCTCCTCCAGCGCCTGCGCGAGGTCGTCGTCGGTGACGTCCATGGACGAGCGGAGAGCCTCTGCGAACTCGGCGCAGGACGCGTATCTCTCGTACGGCCGCTTCGCGAGCGCGCGGGAGATCGCGATCCAGAGGCGAGGCTCGATGCGCGGATCCGGGTCCACCTCGTGCTCGAGGACGGCGGCGAGCGAGGCCGACGCCGTCTCTCGTTCGAAGACGCGCACGCCGGTGAGCATCTCGTAGAGGACGACGGCGAACGAGAACATGTCGCTGCGCCCGTCGAGGTTCTCCTCGCCGCGGATCTGCTCCGGCGACATGTAATAGGGCGTCCCGAGGACGCTACCGTCCATCGTGAGCGCCGAGCCCGCCGCCGGATGCTTCGCGATCCCGAAGTCCAGGATCTTCGGGATCACGTGGCCGTCGGGCTCCACGGCGAGGAAGACGTTCGAGGGCTTCATGTCACGATGGACGATCCCCTTCTGATGCACGTAGTGCATCGCGGAGAGGACCGGCAGCGCGACCGCCAGCGCCTGGACCGGCGTGAGGACGCCGCGCTCCTTCCTGCACTGCTCGAGGGTCGCTCCGCGCAGGAGCTCCATGACGAGGGCCAGCGTGCCGTCGGCCTCGTCGAGCAGGTCGAAGACGCGGACGACGTTCCGATGCGAGATCGTGGCCGAGAGGCGCGCCTCGCGCCGGAAGCGTTCGTCGTGGACCGGCGTGCGCTCGGAGCGTTGCAGCGTCTTGACCGCGAGCTCCGCCTGGGTCGACTCGTTGCGCGCCACCCAGACGTCGCCCATCCCGCCGCGTCCTATCCGCCGGATGAGACGGATCTTTCCCCCGAGGAGGGTGTTCGGCGGAATGTCTTCTCGCGCACCCAAGACGGCTCGCCGATCGTAGCGCACGGCAGACCCCGAGCGCGAGCGGCAGAAGTCCGCGTTTTTCTTGGCATCGGCGTCGAGCCGTCAACCGCACGACGACGAACGGCAGCTCACGTTCGTCTGCGAGCCGCCCGTGGGGCAGCAGACTTCGTTTCGGCTGCAGTTGCGCTCGCACCGGTCGCAATGCGACCTCGAACATCCGAGGCACAAGCGATTCCCGCAGCAGATCCCCACGTCGTCCGGCGGCGGCTTGTCGGGACAATCGTAGTTGGTCTCGTTCTGCCCGCTGCTCGCCCCGCTGCTCGAGCCACCGCCGGCGTCGTCGGTGCCGCCGCTGGTTCCACCGCTGCTGGTGCCACTGCTCGACGACACCCCGGCGTCGTCCTCGAACCGCACGTCGGGGATCGAAGAGCAGCCCACGAGGCAACCGAGGGCGATGAGCAGCGCCGCGCGCATGGCCCCGAAATCTTAGCCCAGTCGGGCGCCGCGTGCGCGTCAGAACGTGAACGCGAACCCGCGCGCCGTCGGCCGGAAGACGCTCGCGGCGGTGCGCTCGGTGGGCCGGACGAGCAGGTAGACGCCCACCCCGACCGCCGCGAGCCCGACCGCGCCCAAGGTGACGCCGAGCGGACCGAACAACTCGGCTCGGTCGATGTCGCTCTCGACGTCGGCGCGCTTCGCCGTGGGGCAGACGCCTGCCGGGCAGGTCTCCTCGATGTCGGCGATCGCGCCCTCACGCGCGAGGAGAAGCGCCAGGCCCGTCGCGAGGAGCGCGCCGCCTCCACCGACGGCGACCCAGCCGAGCGTGTCGTCCTTGCCGGCAAACGACGCGCTCGACGACGCCTCGTCGGCCGGCGTCAGCTTGATGACGTGCGTGATCTCGCCGCCGCCGTCCTCGAGGTGCACCTTCTGCTCGCTCGGAGCGACGCCTTTGCCGGTGGCCGCGATGACGTGCTCGCCCGGATCGAGCTCGATCGTGCGCGGCGTGGTCGACGCGGGGACGGGCGCGCCGTCGACGGTGACGCGCAGATCCTCCGGCGGCTCGTCCTCGACGCGCAGAGAGATCCTCGGGATGCGCTTGTCGAGCTCGGCGGCCCGTTCCGCGGCGGCGTCCGCGATCTCCTGATCGTTCGGCGCCATCGCCGATTTCTCGGCCGCGAGCGCCCGGTACATGTCGCGCGACTCGCGCAGCCGTCCCATCGCGGCGAGGACCGTCGCGATGCGATAGCGGACCGACGGGCTCTCCTTGACCTGGGCGACGCGCCGGAACTTCTCGAGCGCCTCGGCGTAGCGCTTCTCCTGCTCGTCTTTGAACGCCTCCTGGAACAGCTCGCGCGCCGCCTGGAGCTCCTCGGCGGTCGGGCCGTCGGTCTGCGCGGAGGCCACGCCGGCATGCGCCCCGATGACGAGCGCGACGGCGAGCACCCAAGGTCGAAGGCTGGATCTTCTACCCGTCATCGAAAGACACGCCGTAGAGACCTCGCTTCTTTAGCAGATCCCGCAGGTGATGACGGGCGACATCCGCCTTGCGCGCCGCCGCGGAGAGGTTCCCCTGGGTGCTCCGCATCAAGAGCGTGAGGTACGCCTTCTCGAAGCGCTCGATCGCGCGCTCCTTCGCTTCGGCGAACGTGCCCGACAGGTCGAGCGGCTCTCGCTCGCCCGCGGTGCCGCGGAAGCCCTCCCCTTCCCCGGCGACGTCCGCGCGACGGATCACGCCGTCGCGTGCCACGGCCGCGGCACGGAGCAGGGCATTGTCGAGCTCGCGCACGTTGCCCGGCCAGGGCATCGACGAGAGGTGCTCGAGCGCCTCGACGTCGATCATCGCGTCCGACCCTGCACGCGCGAGGAGCTTGGCGCAGATGAGAGGTATGTCTTCGCGGCGCTGACGGAGCGGCGGGACGAAGACGCGCACCTGCGCGAGGCGGAAGTAGAGATCCTCGCGGAAGCTCCCCTTGTCGATGGCGTTGCGAAGATCGCGGCTCGTCGACGACAGGACGCGGACGTCGATCGGGATGGGCTTCTGCCCGGACACGCGCACGACCTCGCGCCGCTCGAGGACGCGGAGCACCTTCGCCTGCAACCCGAGCGGCAGCTCGGAGACGCCGTCGATGAACACGGTCCCGCCGTTCGCGCTCTCGAACAGGCCGATGCGGTCCTCGGGGACACCGGCGGCGGCGTCCTTCTCGTGGCCGAACAAGAGAGCGTCCGCGAGCGCCTCCGACAGCGCCGTGGCGTCGATGATCACGAACGGCCC
>Ga0207874_1000342_pt1 | contig 69438 bp, 74 predicted proteins | sample HigsolmetaAR201D_FD_184833 | JGI IMG/M metagenome (GOLD analysis project Ga0207874, IMG submission 184833) | Ionic liquid and high solid enriched microbial communities from the Joint BioEnergy Institute, USA - AR20-1-D (SPAdes) (version 2) ...
GAACTCGAGGACGAGTGGCAGCTGCCCGCGGCCGTCGCCGAGCAGGCCCGCCGCGGCGACGGCTGGGTCAAGCTCGTCGGTGACTGGATCGACCGGGGCGTGGGGGACCTGGCGCCGCTGTGGTCCGACGAGGTGCTCAAGGCCGCGATCGACGCGGCGCACGCCGAGGGGGCCCGGGTCACCGCGCACGTGTTCGGCGAGGACGCGCTGCCCGGGCTGATCAGGGCCGGCATCGACTGCATCGAGCACGGCACCGGCCTGACCGAGGACCACATCGATCTCATGGTCGAGCACGGCACCGCGCTGGTGCCGACGCTGATCAACATCGACAACTTCCCGGGCATCGCCGACTCGGCCGACCGTTACCCGGTCTACGCGGCACACATGCGGGACCTGTACGCGCGGTGCCGCGACCGCATCGGCGCGGCCCGGGAGGCCGGGGTGCCGATCTACGCCGGCACCGACGCGGGCAGCATGGTCGCCCACGGCCGCATCGGTGACGAGATCGAGGCGCTCAAGGGCATCGGCATGACCCCGACCCAGGCGCTGGGCGCGGCGTGCTGGGACGCCCGCGCCTGGCTGGGCCGGCCCGGGCTGGAACCCGGCGCGCCGGCGGATCTGGTGTGCTACCGCGAGGATCCCCGGCTGGGTCCGGGCGTGCTGCGGCGGCCGGATCTGGTCGTCCTGCGCGGCCGGGTCTACCCGGGCGGTCAGACCGCCTGACGCAGCTGGGCGAAGCCCCAGTCGAGCAGCCCGATGGCCTGCCCGTACAGGTCGCCGGTGCCGTACATCTGCACCACCACCAGCCGCCGGCCGTCCCGCTCCGCGGCGCCGACGTAGGTCTTGCGCGCCAGGTTGGTGAACCCGGTCTTGCCGCCCAGCGTGCCCGGATAGCGGGCCAGCAGCTGGTTCTGGTTGGTCAGCGTCCTGCCCGGGAACGGCGCGGTGGGCGAGCGCATGATCTGCGCGACGAGCGGATACCGCAGGGCGGCACGGAAGATCACCGCGAGATCGTGCGGGGTGGTGACCGACTCCCAGCCCGGGCCGTCCAGGCCGGACGGGCTGGAGGCCTTGGTGTGCCGGGCGCCGACCTGTGCGGCCTTGCGGTTCATCGCCGCCACCGCGGCGCGCTGACCGCCGAGCATGTCGGCCAGCATGTTGGCCGCGTCGTTGCCGGACACCATCAGCAGCGCCGACAGCAGTTGGCGGGTGGTGTAGGCGCGGCCGGGTTCCAGCCCCACGCAGGAACATTCGACCTTGGTGTGGGATGCGTTGGCGCGGGCCCAGGAATCCGGGTGCAGGTGGTCGAGCACCACCATGGCCAGCAGTACCTTGATCGTGCTGGCCGGGGCGTGCGGTTCATATGGGTTGCGGCTGGCGAGGATTCGGCCGCTGTCCAGGTCGGCGAGCAGCCAGGCCCGGGCGGGGCCGTCGGGCGGGCCGGGCAGCGCCTGCGGCTGGGCGGCCGCCACGGGTGCCGGCACACAGCACAGCACCACCAAGGCCGCCAACGCCTTTCGCAACCACCCGGCACGCACGACCGCCGAGCGTAGCCGCACGCAGACACGCCGGTGCCGCGTTGCGGTCTCGCTTGCGTTGCGAATCGGCAACCCCGGCGTGCTCCGCGCAGTGTTGAATGGGCCACATGCTGAGCCTCAACGAGATCTCCGACCGCCTCGAAATCCAGCAACTCATGGTCGACTACTCGTCGGCCATCGACCAGCGCCGGTTCGACGACCTGGACCGGGTGTTCACCCCGGACGCCTACATCGACTACCGCGCCACCGGCGGCATCGCCGGCCACTACCCGGAGGTCAAGCGCTGGCTGGCCGAGGTGCTGCCGAACTTCCCGGCCTACGCCCACCTGCTGGGCAACTTCGACGTGCGCATCGACGGCGACACTGCGACGTCGCGCACGTTGTGTTTCAACCCGATGGTGTTGTCCGATGAAGACAAGCAGGTGCTGTTCATCGGCCTGTGGTATGAGGACGAGTTCGTGCGCACCCCGCAGGGCTGGCGGATGATCAAGCGAGTGGAGACGAAGTGTTTCGACCGGATGGTGTAGCGCGCCGATGACCGCGACGACCGAGGCGCAGGACCGGGCCGTCCGGCGCGCACTGGACGAGGCCGACCTGCCCGCGCTCACCGCGGCGGTCCGGCCGCTGCCCGCCGACCGGGTGGTGGAGATGCTCGGGCGGCTGGACCGCAATCAGCGGGCCGTGCTGTACCGGGTGCTGCCCAAGGACCGGGCGCTGGAGGTGTTCGAGAACCTCGACCCGAGCCTGCAGGGCGACCTGGTCGGCGGGCTGCAGGACGACGCGGTGGCGTCGCTGTTCGCCGAGCTGGAGCCCGACGACCGGGTGGAGTTGCTCGACGAGCTGCCGGCCACCGTGGCGCAGCGGCTGCTGCAGGGGCTGCCGGCCGCGGAGCGGGGGCTCACCGCCGACATCCTCGGCTATCCGCAGGGGTCGATCGGCCGGCGGATGAGCCCGCACGTGGTGGCGGTGCGGCCGCGGATGACGGCGGCCGAGGCGCTGGCCCGGGTCCGCGAGCACCTCGAGGACGCCGAGACCGTCTACACCCTGCCGGTCACCGACGACCAGCGGGTGGTGGTCGGGGTGGTCAGCCTGCGCCAGCTGCTGCGGGCGGACCCGGACGACCTGGTCACCGACCTGATGGTGCCCGCGCACTGGGCCCGGGCCACCGACCGCGCCGAGCAGGCCGCCCGCCGGTGTGCGGACCTGAAGCTGCTCGTGCTGCCGATCGTCGACAGCGAGACCCGGCTGGTCGGCATCCTCACCGTCGACGACGCGCTGCGCATCCTGGAGGAGGCCGAGTCCGAGGACCAGGCCCGCATGTCCGGCTCCGAGCCGCTGCGCCGGCCCTATCTGTCCGCGCCGGTGCGCAGTCTGGTGCGGTCCCGGGTGGTGTGGCTGCTGGTGCTGGCGATCGGGGCCACGCTCACCGTGCAGGTGCTCGAGGTGTTCGAGGCCACGCTGTCGCAGGTGGTCACGCTGGCGCTGTTCGTGCCGCTGCTGATCGGGACCGGCGGCAACACCGGCAACCAGGCCGCCACCACCGTCACCCGCGCGCTCGCGCTCGGCGATGTGCGGTTGCGGGACCTGCCCCGGGTGATCGCCCGGGAGTTCCGGGTGGGGCTGTCGCTGGGGCTCATCCTGGGGTCGCTGGCCTTCGTGGTGACGAGCCTGCTCTACGGCGCCTCGATCGGCACCGTGATCGGCCTGACGTTCCTGAGTGTGTGCACCATGGCGGCCACCGTCGGCGGGGCGATGCCGATGCTGGCCCGGGCGGTGCGGGCCGACCCGGCGGTGTTCTCCAACCCGTTCATCTCCACCTTCGTGGATGCGACGGGCCTGTTGATCTACTTCCTCATCGCGCGGGCGGTGCTCGGGATCTAGGGGGTGTCGGACCCGGCCCCGACCACGCCCCGGCCGTGTCCCGCGCCATCGGCTACCGACGCCGCATGACGGCCGAACGCGCCACCAACCGGCCACCGCCCGATCCGGGTCAGGCGGCGGGCCGCTCGGCGACCAGTTGCACCCGTGGCAGCCGATCTCCACCCGGGGCCGGCTGCACGGTCGCCGTGAGCCCGGCCCGCCGCAGCGCGTCGGCGATGTCGTCGACCGGCCGGATGGTGAACCCGTACGGGGCGAACGGCAGCCGGCGCATGACGTCCGGTTCGCCGATGCCGATCACCGCGCGCCCACCCGGGCGCAGCACCCGGGCCAGCTCGCGGCACACCGCGTCCAGGTCGTCGACGAAGTAGACGGTGTTGACGGTGATCGCGGCATCCAGCGACGCGTCGGGCAGGGGGAGCGCGGTGAGCGAGCCGGATACCAGCCGCAGTCGGCCCGCGCCCACCTCGGCACCGAACACCCCCCGCGCCCGGTCGATCATGTCCGCGGAGATCTCGACGCCGTACACCGTGCCGTGCGGGCCGACCGCGTCCAGCAGGATCCGCAAACCGGCCCCGCCGCCGAAGCCCAGATCGGCGGCCACCCCGCCCGGCGGCACCTGCGTGGCCGCCGCGGCGGCGGCGATCGCGGGCGCGTTGCCGCGGTTGAGTCGGCGGACGACGATCCGGCCGAGCAGGCCGTGCGGGCGGCCGAGCTGGCCGGCGAGGCCGGCGAGCAGACGTTCACGAAGGGTCGGCATGCGTCCAGCATGCAGCGGATTTCGGTCCCGGCGCACGGGTCTGGCACAATGGACCGCTGTCCGCGCGGCGACCCGTTCGATGTGCCGTCGCGTGGTCAGACACACGCGAGGCAAAACCGGGTGCGGGCAATCCCGCCCGCATCGCTGAATTGCAGCGTGATACCCACAGGAGAACGCTTTTCATGGCTGTCAAGATCAGGCTGACCCGTCTCGGCAAGATCCGTAACCCGCAGTACCGCATCGTCGTCGCCGACGCGCGCACCCGCCGTGACGGCCGCGCCATCGAGGTCATCGGCCGGTACCACCCCAAGGAAGAGCCCAGCCTCATCGAGATCGATTCGGAGCGGGCGCAGTACTGGCTGTCGGTCGGCGCTCAGCCCACCGAGCCGGTGCTGAAGCTGCTGAAGATCACCGGTGACTGGCAGAAGTTCAAGGGCCTGCCCGGTGCCGAGGGCACCCTGAAGGTCAAGGAGCCCAAGCCGAGCAAGCTCGAGCTGTTCCAGAAGGCGCTCGCCGAGGCCGAGGGTGGCGCGACCGAGGCCACCACCCAGCCGAAGAAGAAGGAAAAGAAGGCCGAGAAGAAGGCCGACAAGGCTGAGGACAAGGCCGAGAAGGCCGCTGAGGCCCCGGCCGACGAGGCCAAGGCCGACGAGAACGCCGAGAGCTGACCACCGTGAGCTCCATCGTCGTCGACGCCGTTGAGCACCTGGTCCGCGGCATCGTGGACAACCCGGACGATGTGCGCGTCGACATGGTGACCAGCCGCCGGGGCCGGACCCTGGAGGTGCATGTGCACCCCGACGACCTCGGCAAGGTCATCGGGCGCGGCGGCCGCACCGCCACCGCGCTGCGCACCCTGGTCGCCGGCATCGGCGGCCGCGGTATCCGGGTCGACGTGGTGGACACCGACCGGTAACGGTCACGTCCATGGACCTGGTAGTCGGGCGGGTCGTCAAACCGCACGGCATCCGCGGCGAGCTCGTCGTGGAGATCCGCACCGACGACCCCGACACCCGATTCGCGCCCGGCACCCGGCTGCGCGGGAGACCCCCGCGCGGCGGGGCCGAGCGCGAATTCGTCGTCGAATCGATGCGCCCGCACAGCGGGCGGCTGCTGGTCCGGTTGGCGGGCGTCGCCGACCGCAACGCCGCGGACCTGCTGCGCGGCATCCTGTTCGTCGTCGACAGCGACGAGCTGCCGCCCATCGAGGACCCGGACGAGTTCTACGACCACCAGCTCGAGGGGCTGCGGGTGCGCACCGTCGACGGCCGCGACGTCGGGGTGGTCACCGAGGTGATCCACACCCCGGCCGGGGAGCTGCTCGCGGTGCGCCCCGACCCGGAACCCGACCCCGTACCCGCAGCCGGGCCGGAGGCCGGCCCGCCCCGGCGCCGCGAGGTGCTCATCCCGTTCGTGAGCGAGATCGTGCCCACCGTGTCACTGGCCGACCGGCTCATCGAGATCGACCCGCCCGAGGGTCTGCTGGAGCTGGACTGAAGGGATCGCCCGCATGCGGATAGACGTGGTCACGATCTTCCCGCGCTACCTCGATCCGCTGCAGGAGTCGTTGCCCGGCAAGGCGATCCGCGCCGGCATCGTGGACCTGCACGTGCACGACCTGCGGGACTGGACCCACGACGTGCACCGCTCGGTCGACGACGCGCCCTACGGCGGCGGACCCGGCATGGTGATGAAGGCCCCGGTCTGGGGCGAGGCGCTCGACGACATCTGCACCGCCGAGACGCTGCTGGTGGTGCCCACCCCGGCGGGCCGGTTGTTCGACCAGGCCACCGCGCAGCGCTGGAGCGGCGAACAGCACCTGGTGTTCGCGTGCGGCCGCTACGAGGGCATCGACCAGCGGGTGGTCGACGACGCCGCCCGGCGGATGCGCGTCGAGGAGGTTTCCATCGGCGACTACGTGCTGGCCGGGGGAGAGGCCGCCGCGCTGGTGATGATCGAGGCGGTGGTGCGCCTGCTGCCCGGCGTGATGGGCAATCCCGCCTCCCACCAGGAGGATTCGCACTCCGACGGGCTGTTGGAGGGGCCGTGCTACACCCGCCCGCCGAGCTGGCGCGGGCTGGACGTGCCCGAGGTGCTGCTGTCCGGCGACCACGCGCGGATCGCCGCCTGGCGGCGCGAGCAGTCGCTGGCCCGCACCCGGGAACGCCGGCCGGACCTGCTGGAGCGGGTCAGATCCGACCAGCCGGGAACAGCGTCCTGACCGCCTCGGTGATGGTGGCACGCGCCGTGGCGGCGTCGCCGGGCTGATCCGAGGCGATCACCATCACGAAGCGCCGGCCCGGCCCGATCACCCCGGTGGACAGGTGCATCCAGCCCCCGGCCACGCAGCACATCCAGCCCTGCTTGACCGCGACCTGCTCGTCGGGCAGACCGTCGGGGATGCCGAACCGCTGCGGGTAACGCCCACCCGGCTGGGTGGTGTCGATGCCCTCCGGGGTCGAGGCGGCCAGATTGGCCAGGATGATCTCCGCCTTGTCCCGGGGCAGCCCGCCCGCCCCGGACAGCAGCTTGTCGTAGTAGCGCACCAGGTCCGCGGCGGTGCTGGTGGTGTTCCACCAGTGGCCGTCGTTCGGGGGTGCGGTGTCGGTGAGGCCGTAGCGTTCGGCCACCCGCCGCACGATCGCGCTCCGGCCGCCGCGCAGCCAGAAGATCTCGGCCGGGTCGTCGTCGGAGGAGCGCAGCATCCGGTCGAAGCCCGCCCAGTCCTCCTCGCTGAGCCGCACCTCGCCGCGGGACACCCGCAGCAGCAGGTCGTCGGCGATGAACAGCTTGACCACCGAGGCGATCGCGATGGGCCGGTCGTTGCCGTTGGACACCAGCTGGCCGGTGTTGCGGTCCAGCACCTGCAGCGTGAGGTCGGCGCCGGCGCGCTCGGCCTGCTCGGTGGCCAGCCGGGCCCGGTCGGCCAGGTCGGTGAAGCTGGCCACCGGTTCGTCCGGCGCCGCCTCCGGCAGCGGGGCGGTGCCGCCCTGCGGGACCACGACGGTCAGCCCCTCCCGGGTGGGATCGGAGGTGCCGTACACCTTCGGTTCGCAGCCGGTGAGCACGATGAGCGCGGCCGCGCCCGCCGCCATCAGTCGCGATGGCCGCCGTGGCATGCCCCTCCTCGTGAGCTCGGTGATCCGGGGTTTCGCGGGCCCGCTCCGTCGCCTCGACCCGCGCTCATCCACCCTATCCGGTGGTGCGGTGACGTTCCGGCCCGCGCCCGTGCGGGGTGCGATTTCGCCGTGCCGGGCCCCGTCTGGCACAATTGAGCAGTTGTCTCGAACGGACCCGGCACGGATGACGCCCGCCGGCCTGCGAGATACGCCCCCGAACACCCGACGTTTCGGTTCTGTTGCGCGCGCTGCCGCGCGGCGCGACCGGAGCCGCCAACCGCAAGGAAGTGTCACCGATGAACACGCTGGACTTCGTCGATCAGGCGTCGCTGCGCGACGACATTCCCGAATTCGGCCCCGGCGACACGGTCAACGTGCACGTGAAGGTCATCGAGGGTTCCAAGGAGCGCATCCAGGTCTTCAAGGGTGTGGTCATCCGGCGCCAGGGCGGCGGGATCCGCGAGACCTTCACCGTCCGCAAGGAGAGCTACGGCGTGGGCGTGGAGCGCACCTTCCCGGTGCACTCGCCCAACATCGACCACATCGACGTGGTGACCCGCGGCGATGTGCGCCGCGCCAAGCTGTACTACCTGCGCGAGCTGCGTGGCAAGAAGGCCAAGATCAAGGAGAAGCGCTGATCGCGGCCTGACCGTCAGGACCGTCCCGAATCACCCGATGGCGCCCCGCGCCGTCGGGTGATCGCGTTTCGGCACCGGCACGGCCCGAGCCCGTCGGGGCGGATGGGACAGCGGTGACTACGCTATTGCCGTGACCGGTCCCACGGACTCCGACGACGCCGAGCGCACGTCGGCCACCGACGACGACACCGCCGCCCAGACCACCCCCGAGGACAAACCCGAGCGCAAGCACGGCGCGCTGCGCGAGGCAGCCACGCTGATCGGCATCGCGCTGGTCATCTACTGGGTGGTGCTCACCTTCATCGCCCGGCCGTACCTGATCCCGTCGGAGTCGATGGAGCCGACGCTGCACGGCTGCCCCGGCTGCACCGGCGACCGGATCATGGTCGACAAACTGACCTACCGGTTCGGCGATCCGCAGCCCGGCGACGTGATCGTGTTCAAGGGCCCGCCCAACTGGAACATCGGCTACAAGTCGATCCGTTCCGACAACCCGGTGATCCGTGGCGTGCAGAACGTGCTGTCGTTCATCGGCTTCGTGCCACCGGACGAGAACGACCTGGTCAAGCGGGTGATCGCGGTCGGTGGGCAGACCGTGCAGTGCCGGGCCGACACCGGGCTGACCGTGGACGGCGAACCGCTGCACGAGCCGTACCTGGACCCGCAGACGATGAACGCCGACCCGGCGATCTACCCGTGCCTGGGCAACGAGTTCGGGCCGGTGACGGTGCCGGAGGGTCGGCTTTGGGTGATGGGCGACAACCGCACCCACTCGGCCGACTCGCGGGCGCACTGCGACAGCCTGCCCGACGACGCCCGGCGCGGGCTGATCTGCACCGGCGACCCGGAGCCCGGCACCGTCCCGGTGGAGAACGTCATCGGCAAGGCCCGGTTCATCGCCTGGCCGCCCGGCCGCTGGGGCGGGGTGAACAGCATCGACCCGCAGCACTAGGGGAGCACCGTGGGTTCGGTCTGGCCACCGCGCACCGTGATCCGCCGATCGGCGGGGCTGCGCACGCTGGAGTCCGCGCTGTACCGCAGCGGCCTCGGTCCGGTCGCCGGGGTCGACGAGGTGGGTCGCGGCGCCTGCGCCGGCCCGCTGGTGGTCGCGGCCTGCGTGCTCGGCCCGAACCGGCGGGAGAGCTTGGCCGCCCTGGACGACTCGAAGAAGCTCGGCCCCAAGGAGCGGGAGCGGCTGTTCCCGCTCATCCGCCGCTACGCGCTGGCCTACCACGTGGTGGTCATCCCGGTCGAGGAGGTGGACCGGCGCGGGGTGCACGCGGCCAACATCGAGGGCATGCGGCGCGCGGTGGCCGGCCTGTCGACCCGGCCGGGGTATGTGTTGAGCGACGGGTTCCGGGTACCCGGACTGGCGGTGCCGTCGCTGCCGGTGGTCGGCGGCGACGCCGCGGCCGCCTGCATCGCCGCGGCCAGCATCCTCGCCAAGGTGAGCCGGGACCGGATCATGGTGGAACTGGACCGCCGGTATCCAGGGTACGGTTTCGCCGAGCACAAGGGCTACAGCACCCCCGCGCACACCGCCGCGCTGCGCGAGCTCGGCCCGAGCGAGCAGCACCGACGTTCGTTCGTCAACGTGCGGCGGCTGACCGACGGGGCGGACGCGTGGGCGGCGCCGCGGCAGTGGGAGCCGGAGCCACAGCACCGCCTCGGGTGAGGAAAGATGGAGCTACAGCCGCCACGGCAGATCGACATGAAGGACGCCTGAGCAGATGAGTGCCGAAGATCTCGAGAAGTACGAGACCGAGATGGAGCTCGCGCTGTACCGCGAGTACAAGGACATCGTCGGGCAGTTCAACTACGTCGTCGAGACCGAGCGGCGGTTCTACCTGGCCAACAGCGTCGAGCTCATCCCGCGCAACGCCGACGGCGAGGTGTACTTCGAACTGCGGCTCGCCGACGCCTGGGTGTGGGACATGTACCGCCCGGCCCGGTTCGTCAAACAGGTCCGCGTCATCACCTTCAAGGACGTCAACATCGAAGAGGTGGAGAAGCCCGAGCTGCGGCTGCCCGACTGACTGCCGGACTGACCGGCCGCAAGGGTCCTTCGGCCCCGTTCTCGGGTCGCTGGACCGCTACCGGTGCGGCCGGGAACCGGCCAGGATGGGGGTATGACCGGCTCCGGTAGGCTCCCCGCCGCCCCCGAGATCCACGAGACCCACACCGGCCTGGTGGCCCTGGTCGGCGACCGCGCCTACAAGGCCAAGAAAGCGGTCCGCACCGACTTCCTGGACTTCCGTGACGTCGCCGCGCGGGAGGCCGCCTGCCGGCGCGAGATCGAGCTGAACAGCCGGCTCAGCCCCCAGGCCTACCTGGGACTGGCGCACCTGACCGACCCGACCGGCGGGCCGGCCGAGCCGGTGCTGGTGATGCGGCGCTACCACGACGACGACCGGCTGGCCACCCGGGCCCGCCGGGGCGAGCCGCTGCGCGCCGAGATCGAGCAGATCGCCGCGGTGCTGGCCCGCTTCCACCGCGACGCCGACCGGTCGCCGGCCATCGACGCCGACGGCCGGCCGGACGCGGTGTCGAAGCGCTGGCACGACAACCTCACCGAGCTGCACCGGCTGCGCGACGCCGTGCTGCCCGCCGAACGCATCGACGAGATCACCCGGCTGGTCGACGACTACATCGCCGGCCGCGCCGGGCTGTTCGCCGAGCGGGTGGCGCAGGGCAACATCGTCGACGGCCACGCCGACCTGCTCGCCGACGACATCTTCTGCCTGCCCGACGGCCCGGTGCTGCTGGACTGCCTGGAGTTCGACGACGCGCTGCGCCACGTCGACGTCATCGACGACGCCGCGTTCCTGGCCATGGACCTGGAGTTCCTGGACCGGGCCGACCTGGCCGAGCAGTTCCTCGACGCCTACCGGGCCGCCAGCGGCGACACCGCACCCGCCTCGCTGGTGCACTTCTACGTCGCCTACCGCGCGGTGGTGCGGGCCAAGACCGACTGCATCCGCGCCGGGCAGGGCCGCACCGCCTCGATCGACGACGCCCGCCGCCACCTCAACCTGGCCGTCGACCACCTGCGCACCGGGGCGGTGCGGCTGGTGCTCGTCGGCGGCGGCCCCGGCACCGGCAAGACCACCCTGGCCCGCGGCCTGGCCGAGCGGCTCGGCGCCCAGGTCATCTCCACCGACGACGTGCGTCGTGAGCTGATGGTCCAGGGGGTGATCGGCGGGCCGGCCGGCGAGTTCCGCTCCGGGCTGTACAGCCCCGAACAGATCGACGCCGTCTACGCCGAGGTGGTCCGCCGCGCCGAACCGCTGCTGGCCGGCGGGCACACCGTGATCCTCGACGGCACCTGGCAGGAGCCCCGCCACCGGGCGGCCGCGCGCGAGGCGGCCGAACGGAACCGTTGCCGCCTGGTGGAACTCGCGTGCTCGCTGCCGCTGGAGGAGGCCGCGGCCCGGATCGCCGGGCGGCGCGGCTCGACCTCCGACGCCACCCCGCAGATCGCCGCCGCGCTGGCCGCCGAGCACGACGACGGCGTCTGGGAGGGTGCCCACCGCATCGACACCGGCCGGACACCGGCCGACTCGATCGCCGAGGCGCAGCAGATCTGCTGCCTGGGCATCTGATCCGACGAACGGAAGGGGGAAGACGATGAAGGCACTGGTCTACCACGGTCCGGGACAACGGCGCTGGGAGGAGGTTCCCGACCCCGTCCTGCAGCACGCCACCGACGCGGTGGTGCGGGTGGACGCCGTCACCATCTGCGGTACCGACCTGCACATCCTCAGGGGCGACGTGCCCGCGGTGACCCCCGGGCGCATCCTCGGTCACGAGGCGGTCGGCACCGTCACCGCCGTCGGCGACGCGGTGCAGACGCTGGCGGTGGGGGACCGGGTGCTGGTGTCGTGCATCACCGCCTGCGGGGCCTGCCGCTACTGCCGCACCGCCGGCTACGGGCAGTGCCTCGGCGGCGGCGGGTGGATCCTCGGCCACCGCATCGACGGCACCCAGGCCGAGTACGTGCGGGTGCCGTTCGCCGACAACTCCACCCACAAGGTGCCCGACGGCGTCACCGACGAGCAGATGGTGCTGCTCGCCGACATCCTGCCCACCTCCTACGAGGTCGGGGTGCGCAACGGCGCGGTGCAGCCCGGCGACGTGGTGGTCATCGTCGGGGCCGGGCCCATCGGGCTGGCCGCTGTGCTCACCGCCCGGCTGTACAGCCCGAGCCACATCGTCGTCGTCGACGTCGCCGACGCCCGGCTGGAGGCGGCCCGCCGGTTCGGCGCCGACGTGGTGGTCAACAGCGGCCGCGAGTCGGCGCGCGACGTCGTTGCCGGGCTCACCGGCGGGCTGGGCGCGGACGTGGCGATGGAGGCCGTCGGCATCCCGGAGACCTTCGAGGAGTGCGTGCGGCTGGTGCGGCCCGGCGGGCACGTCGCCAACATCGGCGTGCACGGCGCCCCGGCCACCCTGCACCTCGAGGACATCTGGATCCGCAACCTGACCATCACCACCGGCCTGGTCGACACCTGGTCCACCCCCACGCTGATCGAACTGGCCGCCAGCGGCCGGCTGGACACCAGCCCGATGGTGACCCACCGGTTCGGGCTGGACGAGTTCGAGGCCGCCTACGACGTGTTCGAACGCGCCGCCGACACCGGCGCGCTGAAAGTCCTGCTGACCGCGGAGCGATGAGCACCATGGCCGATTACGTCAAGGATTTCGACCACCTGCGGCTCGCCGACGCCGAGGCCGCCGGCGGTAAGGGCGCCAACCTCGGCGAGCTGGTCGCCGCCGGGCTGCCGGTGCCGCCCGGGTTCGTGCTGCTGCGCGACGGCTACCTGGCCTCGATGCGCGACGCCGGGGTGGCCGACGAGCTCAACGCCACCCACCGCACCGCGATGGCCGAGTCGGCCGACCCGAACCGGCTCGAACAGGCCTGCGCGCAGATGCGGGCCCTGGTGCACAAGGCCGGCATCGCGCCGGAGGTGCGCGAGCAGCTGTTGGCCGCCTACCGCGCCCTCGGCGACGACGTCGCGGTGGCGGTGCGCTCCTCGGCCACCGGGGAGGACGGCCGGGAGGCGTCGTTCGCCGGCATGAACGCCAGCTTCACCAACGTGCGCGGCGAGGCCGCCCTGCTCGAGGCGGTGCAGCGGTGCTGGGCGTCGCTGTTCGGCCCGCGGGTGGTCAGCTACCGGGCCGGCCGCGGCTTCACCGCCGACCCCGCCATGGCGGTGGTGGTGCAGGTGATGATCGCCTCGCAGCGCTCCGGGGTGGCGTTCACCGCCGACCCCAGCACCGGGGCCACCGACCGGGTGGTGGTGGAGGCCGCGCTGGGCCAGGGCGAGGTGGTGGTCTCCGGCGCGGTGGAACCCGACACCTACGTGGTGGCCAAGGACACCCGAGAGATCCTCACCGCCCGCATCGGGCACCAGGCGTTCCAGATCGTGCGCGGCCCGGACGGCGCCGACCAGCGCATCACCCTGCCGCCCGAACAGGCCGAGGCCCGGGTGCTCGCCGACGACGAGGTGCGCGCGGTCGCCGAACTCGCCGTCGCCGTCGAACGCCACCACGGCTGCCCGCAGGACGTGGAGTGGGCCATCGCCGACGGCCGCACCTGGCTGGTGCAGGCCCGGCCGATCACCACCCTGCACCACGCCGAGCCGGCCACCGGGGCCGAGGGACAGGTGGTGGCCCGCGGGCTGCCGGCCGCGCCGGGGGAGGCCTCCGGCCCGGTGCGGGTGCTGCACAGCCCCGACGAGGGGGCGCAGTTGCAGCCCGGCGAGGTGCTCGTCGCGCCGATGACCAACCCGGACTGGCTGCCCACCATCCGGCGGGCCGCCGCGCTGGTCACCGATACCGGCGGGATGACCTGTCACGCCGCGATCGTCGCCCGCGAGCTCGGGGTGCCGTGCATCGTCGGCGCCCGCACCGCGACCACCGACCTGCGCGACGGCATGCTGGTCACCGTCGACGGCAGCCACGGCCGGGTGGTCACCGGCCGGCCCACCGCCGCGGTGACCGTCGCCGCGCCGGCCCCCGGGCCCGCCGCGGCGCCGGCGGTGGAGACCACCGCCACCCGCATCTACGTCAACCTGGCCATGCCGGACGCCGCGGAATCCGTTGCGGCACAGGACGTCGACGGGGTGGGACTGCTGCGCGCGGAGTTCCTGCTCACCGAGGCGCTGCGCGGCCGGCATCCGCGCGACCTCATCGCCCGCGGCGAGCAGGACCAGCTCGTCGACGCGATGGTCGACGCGGTCGGGCGGATCGCCGCGGCGTTCGCCCCGCGGCCGGTGGTGTACCGGGCGACGGACTTCCGCACCAACGAGTTCCGCAACCTGGCGGGCGGGGACCGGTACGAGCCCGTCGAGCACAACCCGATGATCGGATTCCGCGGCTGCTACCGCTACATCAACCAGCCGGAGGTGTTCGCGCTCGAGCTCACCGCGCTGGCCCGGGTCCGCGAACAGTACCCGAACCTGCACCTGATGATCCCGTTCGTGCGCACCCGCTGGGAGCTCGAGGAGTGCCTGCGGCTGGTCGACGAGAGCCCGCTGGGCCGCCAGCGCGGCCTGCACCGCTGGGTGATGGCCGAGGTGCCGTCGGTGGTGTACTGGCTGCCCGAGTACCTCGGGCTGGGCATCGACGGGGTGTCCATCGGCAGCAACGACCTCACCCAGCTGATGCTGGGCGTGGACCGCGACTCCGACATCTGCGCGGAGCTGTTCGACGAGTCCGACCCGGCCGTGCTCGACGCCATCGAGCGGATCGTCACAACCGCGCGCCGGCACGGGATAACGTCGTCGCTGTGCGGGCAGGCCCCGTCGACCGACCCGGCGTTCGCCGAACACCTGGTGCGGATGGGGATCACCTCGATCTCGGTCAACCCGGACGCGGTGACCGCCGCGCGCCGCACGGTGGCCGCGGCCGAGCGCCGGCTGCTGCTCGAGGCGGCCCGCACCCGGCACCGAGACGTGAAGGAGTGACATCCATGGCGGACACCACCGGCGCGGTCGTCGTCGGCATCGACGGCAGCGACATCGCCATCGCGGCGGCCCGCTGGGCCGGGGCGGTCGCGACCCGGATCGGCGCGCCGCTGCACATCGTGCACGCCATGCCCAGCCTGGGCCGCAACCTCACCGACGCGGCGGCCGCCATCCGCGCGGCGATCATGTCCTACCAGGCCGACAGTTCGCAGATCTTCCTCGCCGACGCCGCCGACGCGGTCCGCGCCGCCTGGCCCGACCTGCGGATCGACACCGAGTCGCACAGCGAGCCCGCCGACCGGGCGCTCATCGAGGCCAGCCGCACCGCCCGGCTGATCGTGCTCGGCGGCAACGAGCTGTCGGCGGCCCGCGCGCTGCTGCTCGGCTCCACCACGCTGGCGGTGGCGACCCACGCGCACTGCCCGGTGGTGGCCTGGCGCGGCGGGGCGGCCGCCCCGGGCCGCGACCCGATCGTGGTCGGGGTGGACGGCAGCGCGCACGGCCAGGTCGCGCTGGAGGCCGCCTTCGAGCTCGCCGAGGCGTTCGACGTGCCGGTGCGGGCGGTGCGGTCCTGGACGGCCGCGCTGCCGCCGGGGGCGCCGGCCATCCCGTTCGTGGTGGACTGGGAGGCCCTGGAGGCCGCGCAACTCACCGAGCTCGTCGAGACCGTCGACGCGGTCAACAAACGCCATCCCGGGGTGCGCGCGGAGTGCCACCTGGAGCACGAGGGCCCGGCCCGGGCGCTGCTGCAGCACGCCGCCACCGCGCAGCTGATCGTGGTCGGCACCCGCGGCCGCAACGCCCTGGCCGGCGCACTGCTCGGCTCCACCAGCTTGAACCTGTTGCAGCACAGCACGATTCCGGTCATGGTGTGTCATGCCGAGGGCGACTGAGGGACGGGACCGATGGGTGCTCCACTGTGCTGGCTGACCGACATGGACGGCGTGCTGGTGCACGAGGACCGCGCCCTGCCGGGTGCGGCCGAGTTCCTGCAGCGCCTGGCCGAGAAACAGCGCCCGTTCTTGGTGCTGACCAACAACTCGATCTACACCCCGCGCGACCTCGCGGCCCGGCTGGCGCGCTCCGGGCTGGAGGTGCCCGAGCAGGCCATCTGGACCTCGGCGCTGGCCACCGCGTCGTTCCTGCGCACCCAGCAGCCCAACGGCTCGGCCTACGTCATCGGTGAGGCCGGACTGACCACCGCGCTGCACGAGGCCGGCTACACGCTCACCGACATCGACCCGGACTTCGTGGTGCTCGGCGAGACCCGCACCTACTCCTTCGAGGCGATCACCAAGGCGATCCGGCTGATCCTGCGCGGGGCCCGGTTCATCGCCACCAACCCGGACGTGACCGGGCCGTCGGCGGAGGGTCCGCTGCCGGCCTGCGGGTCGGTGGCCGCCCTGATCACCCGGGCCACCGGCCGGGAGCCCTACTTCGTCGGCAAGCCCAACCCGATGATGTTCCGCAGCGCGATGAACCGCATCGAGGCCCACTCCGAGCACACGGTGATGGTCGGCGACCGGATGGACACCGACGTCGTGGCCGGCATCGAGGCGGGCCTGGAGACCATCCTGGTGCTCACCGGGTCCACCAGCGTGGAGGACATCGAACGCTACCCCTACCGGCCCAGCCGGGTGCTGCAGTCCATCGCCGACGCCGTCGAACTCGTCTGAGCCGCGTGGCCGAGCCGATCGACGAGCACTTCACCGCCACCGTGGCGGCCTGGCGGCCGCCGCCCGAGCCGGGCCCGGCCGGGCCGCTGGACGCCACGGCGCTGCTGGCCCTGTTCGACGCCCAGGCCGGCAGCCGGCACCTGGACTTCGCGGCCCGGCAACTGCGGGCGGCCGGCCGGGGCTACTACACCATCGGCTCGGCCGGCCACGAGAGCAACGCCGCGGTGGCCGCCGCCCTGCGGCCCACCGACCCCGCGCTGCTGCACTACCGTTCCGGCGGTTTCTATCTCGCCCGCGCCCAACAGGTCGCGGACCCGGGCGAGGCACTGCGCGACGTGCTGGCCGGGGTGGTCGCCGCCGCGGCCGACCCCATCTCGGGCGGTCGGCACAAGGTGTTCGGCCGGCACGACCTGGCGATCATCCCGCAGACCTCCACCATCGCCTCGCACCTGCCGCGCGCGGTCGGCACCGCGTTCGCCGTCGGCCGCGCCCGCAAGCTCGGCGTGCCCTGCGCGTGGCCGACCGACGCGGTGGTGGTGTGCAGCTTCGGCGACGCCTCGGCCAACCACTCCACCGCCACCGGCGCGATCAACGCCGCGCTGCACGCCGCCTACCGCGGGCTGCCGCTGCCGCTGCTGCTGGTCTGCGAGGACAACGGCATCGGCATCAGCGTGCCGACCCCGGCCGGCTGGATCGAACACACCTGGGCAGCCCGGTTCGGGCCGGCGTATTTCCCCGCCGACGGCGCCGACCCGGCGGCGGTGTTCGAGGCGGCCGCGGCCGCCGCCGGGTACGTGCGGCGCCGGCGCCGCCCGGCCTTCCTGCACCTGCGCACCGTGCGGCTGATGGGCCACGCCGGCAGCGACTACGAACCCGGTTACCGCAGCCCGGCGCAGATCACCGCCGACTACGCCCGCGACCCGCTGCTGGGCACCGCGAAAGCCCTTGTCGAACAGCACATCCTGACCCCGGCGCAGGTGCTGGAACGCTACGAGGCCACCCGCGCGCGGGTGGCCGCGGCCGCCGCCGAGGCCGCCGGGTCGGCCCGGCTGGCCGACGCCGCGGCCGTCACCGCCCCGCTGCGGCGCACCCTCGACGAGGCGGTGGCCGCCACGTCCGAGACCGCCGACCGACCGGAGCCGGACGGGCCGCCGCTCACCCTGGCCGCCGCCATCAACCGGGCACTGCGGGAGGTGCTCGACCGCTACCCGGAGGCGCTCGTCTTCGGCGAGGACGTGGCCCGCAAGGGCGGGGTGTACGGCGTCACCCGGGGCCTGCTCGCCCACGCCGGGCCGGCCCGGGTGTTCGACACCCTGCTCGACGAGCAGACCGTCCTCGGCCTGGCGCTGGGCGCGGGGATCTCCGGGCTGCTGCCCATCCCGGAGATCCAGTACCTGGCCTACCTGCACAACGCCGTCGACCAGCTCCGCGGCGAGGCCGCCAGCCTGCAGTTCTTCTCCGACCGGCGCTACCGCAACCCGATGGTGGTGCGCATCGCCGGCTACGCCTACCAGCGGGGCATCGGCGGGCACTTCCACAACGACAACGCGGTCGCCGCGCTGCGCGAGATCCCCGGCATCGTCATCGCCTCCCCGGCCCGCCCCGACGACGCCGCCGCCATGCTGCACGCCTGCGTGCGCGCGGCCCGGGCGGCCGGCGCGGTGTGCGTGTTCCTCGAACCGATCGCCCTGTACCACACCCGCGACCTGCACGTCGAGGGCGACGGCGGCTGGCTGGCGGCCTACCCGCGGCGGCCGATGACCCGCATCGGCACCGCCCGCTGCTACGGCGACGGCACCGACCTGACCGTGCTCACCTTCGGCAACGGGCTGCGGATGAGCCTGCGGGCGGCCGCCCGGCTGCGCCGCGCCGGCATCGGCGTGCGGGTGCTCGACCTGCGCTGGCTGGCCCCGCTGCCGGTGGCGGACATGCTGCGCGCCGCCCGCGCGACCGGCCGGGTGCTCGTCGTCGACGAGACCCGCGCGAGCGGCGGGGTGAGCGAGGGTGTCGTCACCGCGCTGATCGACCACGGTTTTGCCGGCCCGATCGCCCGGGTGGCCGGCGCCGACACCTTCATTCCGCTCGGCGCCGCCGCCGCCCACGTGCTCGTCGACGAGGCGCGCATCGAGGCCGCCGCACAACGGCTCTGCGCCGCCCGGCGGTCTTGATACGTTGAGCTGGTGACGCAGACGACGCCGTCGGCGCGCCCGCTGGCCGGGGTGCGGATCGTGGAGATCGCCAGCTTCGTCGCGGTGCCCTCGGCGGGCATGACGCTGGCCCAGCTCGGTGCCGAGGTGATCCGCGTCGACCCGATCGGCGGCGCGGCCGACTACCGCCGCTGGCCGGTCACCGCCGACGGCGAGAGCATCTACTGGGCCGGGCTGAACAAGGGCAAACGCTCGGTGGCGGTCGATCTGCGCGCGGCGGCCGGGCAGCGGTTGGTGCGCCGGCTCATCACCGAGGCCGGTGTGTTCATCACCAACGCCACCGGCCGGGACTGGCACGGCTACGAGTCGCTGTCGGCCGAGCGGCCCGATCTGATCCAGGTCGAGGTCACCGGCCGCGCCGACGGCGGCACCGGGGTGGACTACACCGTCAACGCCGCGGTCGGCTTCCCGCTGGTGACCGGGCCGGCCGAGCTGGACACCCCGGTCAACCACGTGCTGCCGGCCTGGGACGTCGCCTGCGGGCTCTACACCGCGCTGGCGGTGGTCACCGCGCTGCGCGAGCGTGACTGCACCGGCGCCGGCCGGCACATCGTCATCCCGCTGGAGAACGTCGCGCTGGCGGTCGCCGGCAACCTCGGTTTCCTGACCGAGCCGATGATCAACGGCAGCGCCCGGCCCCGCATCGGCAACGCGCTCTACGGCAGCTACGCCGAGCACTTCACCTCCGCCGACGGGGCGGCGTTCTTGGTCGTCGCGCTCACCCCGCGCCACTTCCGCGACCTGACCGAGCTCACCGGCACCACGAAAGCCGTTGCGGCGGTGGAGGAGGCGCTGGGCGCGGACTTCCGCCGGGAGGGCGACCGGTACCGCCACCGCGACGTGCTGACCGGGCTGTTCACCGGGTGGTTCCGGGAGCGCACCGCCGCCGAGATCGCCGAGGCGCTCGCGGGCACCTCGGTGCTGTGGGAGCGCTACCGCGACTTCGCCACCGTCGCCCGCGAGGACCGGGTGCGCGCCAACCCGCTGTTCACCGAGCTCGACCAGCCGCGCATCGGCCGCCACTACGCGCCCGGGCTGCCGATGGCGATCGACGGGGTCTACCCGCCGGCCGAACCGGCCCCCGCCCTCGGCGACGACACCGCCGCGGTGCTGGCCTCCTGGCTCGGCATGGCACCCGCCGAGATCGCCGAACTCGTCGCATCGAAGGTCGTCGAATCGAGGGTCGGGGCAACGGAATCGCAATCATGAGTGTGCTCGTCGACGTGCTGACCCTGCGCCCCGGGGAAGGGGCGGACGTCTGGATCGGCGCCGGTGCCGGCCCGGCGGGCAAACGCGCCTACGGCGGCCAGCTGCTCGCCCAGAGCCTGGCCGCGGCGGCCCGCACCGTCGAACCCGACCGCGCCCCGGTCAACCTGCACCTGCAGTTCCTGCGCGCCGGGGACGCCGGGGAACCCGTGCAGTACACCGTGACCCGGGTGTTCGACGGCCGCACCGCCAGCGCCCGGCGCATCGAGGCGCACCAGGGCGGCCGGTTACTGACCACCGCCACCGCGTCGTTCGCCGTCGCGCTGCCCGGCCCCGAGCACGGCCGGCGCGACTTCATCCCGGCCGACCCCGAGGCGCTGCCGCGCACCGGGCCGGCCGGGCCCGCCCCGTCGCTGCCGGCCGACGAGCTCGACATCCGCATCGTCGACGAGGGGGTGGGGGAGTCGTTCGTGCGGTTCCTGTGGTGGCGGGCCACGGTGCCGCTGCCCGACGACCCGCTGCTGCACACCCTCGTCGCCGTCTACGTCACCGACGTCTACCTGATCGACCCCGCCCTGCAGGTACACGGCCACTCGATGGCCGCCCGCACCCACCGCAGCGGCACCACCGACGCCGCGGTGTGGTTCCACCGCCCGCTGCGCGCCGACGCCTGGAACCTGCTGGAGTGCGTCTCGCCGGCCGCCGGCCGCGGCCGCGGGGTGGTCACCGCCGGCCTGGTCACCGCCGACGGGGTGGTCACCGCGACGCTGGCGCAGGAGGGGCTGATCGCCGACCGGACGTGACCTGAATTACGTCGCACGCAGATTGATCGTGCCCTAACTATTAGGGCACGATGGGGTTGTGACCGCCGCGCAGGACATCGACCCCCTCGCCCTCGAGCAGCAGGTGTGCTTCGCGCTCGCGGTCACCAACCGTGCGGTGCTCGCGGTGTACCGGCCGCTGCTCGAGCCGCTCGGGCTGACCCACCCGCAGTACCTGGTGATGCTCGCGCTGTGGGACCATCACAAGGTGGCCGGCCCGGACCGGCCACCCATGACGGTCAAACAGATCGCCGAGGTGCTGCAGCTCGACTCGGCCACGCTGTCGCCGATGCTCAAACGGCTCGAGGCGTTGGGGCTGATCACCCGGGCCCGGTCGGCGACCGACGAACGGACCACCGAGGTCCGGCTGACCGGGCAGGGCATCGCGCTGCGCAGCCGCGCGCTGTCCATCCCGGCGGCGGTGGTCGAACGGCTCGGCGTGGACCTGGCCGAGCTCGAGCACCTGCGCGAGGTGCTCACCCGGATCAACGCCGCGGCCCTGGCCGCCGGCGCGCTGCCGGCAGCCCGGCCGGCCCGGACCGACAACAGTTCCCCCGAACGCCCCCACGACAGCTAGGAAGACAGATGGCCGCGGACAAGCCCAACCTGTGGCAGTACATCCTCTACTCGTACGGCAAACGGCTGCCCGACTCGATGCGGGACTGGGTGGCCAACGACCTCACCGGTCCGGGGGCGATCCGCCGGCACGTGCTCCGGATGGCGATCCCGCCGATCTTCGTGCTCGCGCCGCTGTGGCTGCTGCCGGCCAGCCTGTACGTGCACATGGAGATGACCGTGCCGATCTACATCTGGGCGATCCTGATGTCGGTCGCGCTGAACAAGGTGTGGCGCCGCCACCGGCTGGCCCAGCACGGCATCCCGCCCAAGCTCATCGACGACGTCGAGCGGCAGAAGAAGGCCCGGATGCACGAGGACTACATCCGCCGGTTCGGGCCGCGCAGCGAGGAATCCGACTGGCACTCGAGCAGCGCCCCGTTCTAGGGGATCGGGTTCCGGGGGGTCGGACGTAGACTGCCGCAGGTGACCAACCTGACTCGCAGCATCGCGTGCGGCGGTGCGCTGGGCATCCTCGCCGTCGGCTGGTTCGCCGCCCCGGCCGGGGCCCAGCCCGACCCGTGCAGCGCCGGCAACGCCGCCACCACCGCCAGCCAGGTGCTGGCCGCCGCCGGCGCCTACCTGACCAGTCATCCCGACGCCGACGCGGTGCTCACCGAGGCGGCCAAGCTGCCCGCCGCGCAGGCGCAGGAGTCCGTGCGCGGCTATTTCACCGCCCACCCCAACGAGTACTTCGACCTGCGCGGGATCGCCCAGCCGCTGACCGACCTGCGCAACCGGTGCGGAGTGTCGCTGTCGCCGGGCCATCTCGGGGCGCTGCTGGACGAGTTGTCCTGACGGCCCGCAATTCCCGGGCCGGGGTCTGTGGATCGATCCTGGTCTGGGGATAACCGGCGCTGAGTGCGCGGATCCGTCGGTGTCCCGGCCCAGGCTGGGGCCATGACCACGATGAGTCGCGCCGAGATCGGCGCCCTGGGCGAACAACTCGCCGTCGACCACCTCACCGGCCTCGGCCTGCGGGTGCTCGGGCGAAACTGGCGCTGCCGCTACGGCGAACTCGACATCGTCGCCGCCGACCCGGCCACCCGCACCGTGGTGTTCGTCGAGGTCAAGACCCGCACCGGCGACGGATTCGACGCGGTGGAGGCGGTCACCGCGGCCAAGGCGCGCCGGCTGCGCCGGCTGGCCGCGCTGTGGCTGGCCGCCCACCCCGGCGGCTGGGACGCGGTGCGCATCGACCTCATCGCGGTCCGTCTCGGCCGTGGCACCCCGCGGCTGCGGCACCTGCCGGGGGTGGGCTGAGATGACGCTGGGACGGGCGTTCTCGGTCGCGGTGCGCGGGCTGACCGGCGAGATCGTCGAGATCGAGGCCGACATCACCGCCGGGCTGCCCGGGGTGCACCTGGTCGGGCTGCCCGACGCCGCGCTGCAGGAGTCCCGGGACCGGGTGCGCGCGGCGATCACCAACTGCGGCAACTCCTGGCCGATGGCGCGGCTCACGCTGGCGCTGTCCCCGGCCACACTGCCGAAGATGGGCTCGGTCTACGACATCGCGCTGGCCTGCGCGGTGCTCGCGGCGCACACCAGAGCGCGCTGGCCCCGGCTGGACCGGACGGTGCTGCTCGGCGAGCTGGCGCTGGACGGGCGGGTGCGGCCGGTCAAGGGGGTGCTGCCGGCGGTGCTGGCCGCCAAACGCGAGGGCTGGCCCGCGGTGGTGGTGCCGGCCGGAAACCTCGCCGAGGCCGGCCTCGTCGACGGCATCGAGGTGCTCGGCGTGCACACCCTGCGCCAGTTGCAGGCCTGGTTGACGGGCAAGAGTGAACTGGCCGGGCGGGTCGAGGCGAGCGCCGAAATCCAGGACCCGCAACCGGATCTGGCCGACGTGGTGGGCCAGCTGCAGGCCCGCTACGCGGTGGAGGTGGCCGCCGCCGGTGCCCACCACCTCATGCTCACCGGCCCGCCCGGCGTCGGTAAAACCATGCTGGCCCAACGGCTTCCGGCGTTGCTGCCGCCGCTGAGCGAGGCCGAGGCGCTGGAGGTCACGGCCATCCACTCGGTGGCCGGGCTGCTGTCGGAGCACACCCCGCTGATCACCCGGCCGCCGTTCGTCGCCCCGCACCACACCTCCAGCGTGGCCGCGCTGGTCGGCGGTGGCGCCGGGCTGGCCCGGCCCGGTGCGGTCAGCCGCGCCCACCGCGGCGTGCTCTTCCTCGACGAGTGCGCCGAGATCGGCGCCGCCGCCCTCGAGGCGCTGCGCACCCCGCTGGAGGACGGCGAGGTCCGCATCGCGCGGCGCGACGGGGTGGTGCGCTACCCGGCGCGGTTCCAGCTCGTGCTGGCGGCCAACCCGTGCCCGTGCGCCCCGGCAGACCCGCGCGACTGCACCTGTCCGCCCCAGGTCAAACGCCGCTACCTGGGCAAGCTGTCCGGGCCGCTGCTGGACCGGGTGGACCTGCGGGTGGAGATGCACCCGGTGCGGGCCGGGGCGTTCGGCACCGAGGCCGCCGAGTCCACCGCCGCGGTGCGGGCCCGGGTGGCCGCCGCCCGGGCGGCCGCCGCCGAACGCTGGCGGCCCTACGGCATCGCCACCAACGCCGAGGTGAGCGGCCCGCTGCTGCGGCGCCGGTTCCGGCCCGGCCCGAAGGCGATGCAGCCGCTCACCGACGCCCTCGACCGCGGCCAGCTGAGCATCCGCGGCGTGGACCGCTGCCTGCGGGTGGCCTGGACGCTGGCCGACCTGCACGGCCGCACCCGGCCCGACCCGGACGACGTCGGCGCCGCGCTGAGCTTCCGGCAGGCCAGGGGGCTGCCGTGAGCCGGGCCGAGCGGCTGGCGTGGGCCTACCTGTCCCGGGTCGCCGAACCACCCTGCCCGGACCTCGCCGCCCTGGTGGGGCAGGTGGGCCCGGTGGCGGCCGCCGCACGCATCCGGCGCGGCGAGGTCACCGGACGGCTCGCCGAGCGCACCGCCGCGAGACGCGAACTCTACTGCGCCGCAGAGGATCTCGACGTGCTCGACGCGTTGGGTGGGCGACTGGTCACCCCGGACGACGACGAATGGCCGGCCTGGGCCTTCCGGGCGTTCGCCGGGGCGGGCGCCCGGCCGGACGGGCACCCGCCGCTGGTGCTGTGGGCGGCGGGCCCGGCCCGGCTGGACGCGGTGGCCGACCGGGCGGCCGCACTGGTCGGCACCCGGGCGGCCACCGGCTACGGCCTGCACGTCGCGGCCGACCTGGCCGCCGGGCTGGTGCAGCGCGACGTCGCGGTGGTCTCCGGCGGCGCCTACGGCATCGACGGCGCGGCCCACCGCGCCGCCCTGGCGACCGAGGGGCTGACGGTGGCGGTGCTGGCCGCGGGCCTCGACGTGCCGTACCCGGCCGGGCACACCGCGCTGCTGCGCCGCATCGCCGAGGACGGCCTGGTGGTCAGCGAGTACCCGCCCGGCACCCGGCCGGCGCGGCTGCGCTTCCTCACCCGCAACCGGCTGGTCGCCGCGCTCGCCGGCGCCACCGTGGTGGTGGAGGCGGGCCTGCGCAGCGGGGCAGCCAACACCGCCGCCTGGGCCCGCGCCCTGGGCCGGCCGGTCTGCGCGGTGCCCGGCCCGGTCACCTCCGCGGCCTCGGCGGGCTGTCACGTGCTGCTGCGCGACGGCGCCGAACTCGTCGGCCGTGCCGAGGAGATCGTGGAACTCGTCGGCCGGGCCGGCGAGCTGGCCGGCGAGCCGGCGCACCCGGCCGCGCCGCTGGACGGGCTGGGGGAGACCGAGCGGCGGGTGCACGACGCGCTGCCGGCCCGCGGCTGGCGCACCCCCGACGAGCTCGCGGTGGCCGCCGGGCTGCCGGCGCCGCGGGTGCTCGGCGCGCTGGCACTGCTGGAGCTGGCCGGGCTGGTCACCCGGCGCGACGGCCGGTGGCGGCTGCGGCCGCCCGTATAGTCGAGCCCGACGGCCGACGAGGGGAGACGACGTGGCGGGACGCCCGGTGCACACGTTCGAGGTGGTCCGCAAGGAGCGGATCGGCCCGCACCTGCTGCGGCTGGTGCTCGGCGGCAACGGGTTCGACACCTTCACCCCCAACGAGTTCACCGATGCCTACGTTAAACTCGTCATCGTCGACGACCGCGTCGACGTCGCCGCGCTGCCGCAACCGCTGACCCTCGACAGCTTCGGCGTGCTGCCCGCCGAGCAGCGGCCCACCGTGCGCACCTACACCGTGCGCCGCGCCGATGCCGAACGGCGGGAACTGACCATCGATTTCGTCATCCACGGCGACCACGGGGTGGCCGGGCCGTGGGCCCAGGCCGTCGAGATCGGCCGGCCCGCCTACCTGATGGGCCCCGGCGGCGCCTACACCCCCGACCCGGCGGCCGACTGGCACCTGCTGGCCGGCGACGAGTCCGCCCTGCCCGCCATCGGCAAGGTCCTGGAGGCGTTGCCGCGCAACGCCGTCGGCAAGGCCTTCATCGAGGTGGCCGGGCCCGAGGACGAGATCGACCTCGACGCCCCGCCCGGGGTGCAGGTGCGCTGGATCTACCGCGGCGGCCGCGCCGACCTGGTCCCCGAGGACAAGGCCGGCGACCACGCCCCGCTCATCGCCGCGGTCCGCGAGACCGACTGGCTGCCCGGCCAGGTACAGGTGTTCATCCACGGCGAGGCCCAGGCCGTCATGCACAACCTGCGGCCCTACATCCGCAACGAACGCGGCGTCACCGGCCGGTGGGCGGCCTCGATCTCCGGATACTGGCGGCGCGGCCGCACCGAGGAGACCTTCCGGCAGTGGAAACGCGAACTCGCCGAACGCGAGGCGCGGGAATCGGCCACCGCCGGCTGAGGCCTTTGGCACGCTCTCACCCATGGCCTTCGGCGACTACCAGATCGAGATCTACCTCAACGGCCTGTCCGGCGTGCTGCCGAAATACCCGATGGCGTTCGCCGAACTCGAGGAACGCGCCCGCGCGGCACTGCCGGCGTCGGTGTGGTCGTACGTGGCCGGCGGCGCAGGCGACGAACGCACCCAGCGCGCCAACGTCGCCGCCTTCGACCAGTGGGGCCTCGTGCCGCGCATGCTCGTCGGCGCCACCGAGCGCGACCTGCGCACCGAACTGTTCGGGATGACCCTGCCCGCACCGGTGTTCATGGCCCCGATCGGGGTGGCCGGCATCTGCGCCCAGGACGGGCACGGCGACCTCGCCTGCGCCCGCGCCGCCGCGGTCACCGGCATCCCGTTGGCCGTCTCCACCCTGACCCAGGACCCGCTCGAGGACGTCGCCGCCGAACTCGGCGCCACCCCCGGCTTCTTCCAGCTCTACACGCCGACCGACCGGGACCTGGCCGCCAGCCTGGTGCAGCGCGCCGAACGCGCCGGTTACCGGGCGCTCATCGTCACCCTCGACACCTGGATCCCCGGCTGGCGTCCCCGGGACCTGGCCATGTCGAACTTCCCGCAGCTGCGCGGACATTCACTGGCCAACTACACCAGCGACCCGGTGTTCACCGCCGGGCTGGCCCAGCCCCCGGAGGCCGACCCGCAGGCCGTCGTGCTGCGCTGGGTGCAGCTCTTCGGCAACCCGCTCACCTGGGACGACCTGCCCTGGCTGCGATCGCTGACCGACCTGCCGCTGATCCTCAAGGGCATCTGCCACCCCGACGACGTGCGGCGTGCCCGCGACCACGGCGTGGACGGCATCTACTGCTCCAACCACGGCGGCCGCCAGGCCAACGGCGGCCTGCCCGCGCTGGACTGCCTGCCCGGCGTCGTCGCGGCCGCCGACGGCATGCCGGTGCTGTTCGACTCCGGCGTCCGCAGCGGCGCCGACATCGTCAAGGCGCTCGCGCTGGGCGCCACCGCGGTCGGCATCGGCCGGCCCTACGTCTACGGCCTGGCCCTCGGCGGCACCGACGGGGTGGTGCACGTGCTGCGGTCGCTGCTGGCCGAGGCCGACCTCATCATGGCCGTCGACGGCTACCCGACCCGGGCCGACCTCACCCCCGACACGCTGCGCCGCGTCACCTGCTGAACCGCGGTCGTCTGCCACGGTAGGGGAGTGGACGTGCCGGCCATCCTCGACGAGTTCGCCGACCACCTGGCGCTGGAACGCGCCCGGTCGGCGCACACCTGCCGCGCCTACCTGACCGACCTGCGCGCGCTGTTCGACTTCCTCGGCGAGCGCGGCCTCGACGGCCTCACCCTGCCCGCGCTGCGGTCCTGGCTGGCCGCGCAGGCCGCCGCCGGCGCGGCCCGCACCACGCTGGCCCGGCGCGCCTCGGCGGTCAAGACGTTCACCGCCTGGGCCACCCGGCGCGGCTACCTGGCCACCGACCCGGCGCTGCGGCTGCAGCTGCCCAAGGCCCACCGCACGCTGCCCGCCGTGCTGCGCCCGGACCAGGCCGCCGACGCCCTGGAGGCGGCGAAAACCGGTGCCCAGGAAGGCGATCCGATCGCCATCCGGGACCGGTTGATCGTCGAGATGCTGTACGCCACCGGCATCCGGGTCAGTGAGCTGTGCGGGCTGGACATCGACGACGTCGACACCGGGCGGCGGCTGGTGCGGGTGCTCGGCAAGGGCGACAAGCCGCGCAGCGTGCCGTTCGGCCGGCCGGCCCACGAGGCGCTCGACGACTGGCTGGCCCGCGGCCGGCCGCGGCTGGCCACCGCCGAGTCCGGCCCGGCGCTGCTGCTCGGCGCGCGCGGCCGCCGCCTCGACCCGCGCCAGGCCCGCACCGTGGTGCACCGGACCGTCGCCGCCGTCGCCGACGCCCCCGACATCGGCCCGCACGGCCTGCGCCACAGCGCGGCCACCCACCTGCTCGAGGGCGGGGCGGACCTGCGGGTGGTGCAGGAGCTGCTCGGCCACGCCACGCTGGCCACCACCCAGCTCTACACCCACGTCACCCTCAACCGGCTGCGCGCCGTGCACGACCGGGCCCACCCACGGGCCTGACCCGCCGCAGCGGCTTGAGCCGCACCGGGGTGCCCGCCAGCAGGCCGAGCGGATCGACGTAGTCGGCGCGCGCCGCCGCGCCCCACATCGCGCCCCAGTGCAGGCAGGCCGGTGCCGGACACCCCGGATGCCCGGCGCGCAGCGCGCCGAGCACCGCGCCGGCGGGCACCGGCTGACCGGGCCGCACCGCCGCGGCCACCGGCTCGTAGCTGGTGCGCAGCCCGCCCGGATGTGCCACCGACACCACCGGTCGGCCCGCCAGCGTCCCGGCGAACACCACCGTCCCACCGGCCGCGGCGTGCACCGGCTGCCCCGGGGTGCCGGCCAGATCCACCCCGCGGTGTCCGCGCTGCCAGTCCGGCCGGGGCGCGTCGAACCCGCGCACCACCGCCGGGCGGGGCCGCAGCGGCCAGTCCAGCCGCGCCCCGTCGGCCGCGGCCGGGGCGGCCGCCCCGAGCACCGCGACCAGCACCGGCACCGCGCACGCCGGCAACACCCGCATCCGCCCAGCCCAGCGCACCGGACCGCCCTGCGGCAACCCGGACCCGGCAGGCTGTGGACGGGCGCGCGGCTGTGCACCGGCGGGCCGGGGAGCCGGGCCCGGAAAAGGCGCCGCCACCAGCGTGTAGACTGCACCGTGCAGTTCCGCGACCCCGCGGGCTGACTTCGCGTGTCTGCAGCCGAGCGAATGCCGTGCGGTCCCGTGTGCGCACGGGTGCGGTGTTCGGCAGGCACCAGGGCGCGGCATCACCCGGTGCCGTGCGACAACCGACAACGAAGGGCAAAGACATGGCCGTCGTGACCATGAAGCAGCTGCTCGACAGCGGCGCGCACTTCGGGCACCAGACCCGTCGCTGGAACCCGAAGATGAAGCGGTTCATCTTCACCGACCGCAACGGCATCTACATCATCGACCTGCGGCAGACGCTCACCTACATCGACAAGGCCTACGAGTTCGTCAAGGAGACCGTCGCCCACGGCGGCACCATCCTGTTCGTCGGCACCAAGAAGCAGGCGCAGGAGGCCATCGCCGAGGAGGCCACCCGCGTCGGGATGCCGTACGTCAACCAGCGCTGGCTGGGCGGCATGCTCACCAACTTCTCCACCGTGCACAAGCGGCTGCAGCGCCTCAAGGAGCTCGAGGCGATGGAGCAGACCGGTGGCTTCGAGGGTCGCACCAAGAAGGAAATCCTGATGCTGACCCGCGAGAAGAACAAGCTCGAGCGCAGCCTCGGCGGCATCCGCGACATGCAGAAGGTGCCGTCGGCGATCTGGGTCGTCGACACCAACAAGGAGCACATCGCCGTCGGCGAGGCCCGCAAGCTGGGCATCCCGGTCATCGCGATCCTCGACACCAACTGCGACCCGGACCTCGTCGACTACCCGATCCCGGGCAACGACGACGCCATCCGCTCGGCCGCGCTGCTGACCAAGGTGATCGCCTCCGCGGTCGCCGAGGGGCTGCAGGCCCGCGCCGGCCAGGGCGGCGAGAAGCCGGAGGTCGAGGCCGAGCCGCTGCCCGAGTGGGAGCAGGAGCTGCTCGCCGAGGCCACCGCGGCCACCTCCGAGGCCCCCGCCGAGGGCCAGGCCTCGACCGAATCGACCGAACCCCAGAACTCGTAGGGAAGGCTGAAATGGCGAACTTCACCGCTGCCGACGTCAAGCGACTTCGGGAGCTGACCGGCGCCGGCATGCTCGACTCCAAGAACGCGCTGGTCGAGGCCGACGGCGACTTCGACAAGGCGGTCGAGCTGCTCCGTATCAAGGGCGCCAAGGACGTCGGCAAGCGCGCCGAGCGCTCCACGGCCGAGGGCCTGGTGGCCGCCAAGGACGGTGCGCTCATCGAGCTGAACTCCGAGACCGACTTCGTCGCCAAGAACGCGGAGTTCCAGCAGCTCGCCGACCAGGTCGTGGCGGCCGCGGCCGAGGCCAGGACCGACGACGTCGAGGTGCTCAAGGCCACCAAGATCGGCGACAAGACCGTCGAGCAGCTCATCACCGAGCTGTCGGCCAAGATCGGCGAGAAGCTCGAGCTGCGCCGGGTGGCCTACCTGGGCGGCACCGTCGAGACCTACCTGCACAAGCGGGCCGCCGACCTGCCGCCGGCGGTCGGTGTGCTGGTCGAGTACCAGGCCGGCGACGCCGCGAAGGGCAAGGAGGCGGCGCACGCCGCCGCGCTGCAGATCGCCGCGCTGAAGCCGAAGTACCTCTCGCGCGAGGACGTGCCGGAGGACGTGGTGGCCAACGAGCGGCGCATCGCCGAGGAGACCGCCAAGAACGAGGGCAAGCCGGAGGCGGCGCTGCCCAAGATCGTCGAGGGCCGGCTCAACGGCTTCTTCAAGGACGTCGTGCTGCTCGAGCAGCCGTCGGTGTCCGACAACAAGAAGACCGTCAAGGCGCTGCTCGACGAGGCCGGCGTGACCGTGACCCGGTTCGTCCGGTTCGAGGTCGGGCAGCCCTGACAGCGGCGCGCTGACGGCGTGTAAGAATCGGGCGCGTGGCTCGCATCCACGCATATCGCGACGACGCGCTCGGTGACCTGGACGCGGTGGGACTCGCAGCACTGCTGCGGGCCCGCCGCGTTTCCGTCTCCGAGGTGATCGAGGCCGCCATCGCGCGCACCGAGGCGGTCGACCCGGTCCTCAACGGTCTGGCCTGCGCCGACTTCGACCGCGCCCGCGCCCGCGCGGCCGCCACCCGGCCGTTCGGCGGGTTCTTCGACGGCGTACCGACCTACCTCAAGGACAACATCGCGGTGGCCGGCCTGCCGACCATGCAGGGCACCGACGCCTGGCGGCCGCGGCCGGCCCCGGCCCACGGCGACACCGCGCGGGCCTACCTGGCCACCGGGCTGGTGAACCTCGGCAAGACCCGGATGTCGGAGTTCGGGTTCAGCGCCGCCGCCGAGCACCCCCGCATCGGGCCGGTGCGCAACCCGTGGCACCCCGACTTCACCGCCGGCGCCTCCTCGTCGGGTTCCGGCGCGTTCGTCGCCGCCGGCGTGGTGCCCATCGCGCACGCCAACGACGGCGGCGGCTCCATCCGCATCCCGGCGTCCTGCACCGGCCTGGTCGGCCTCAAGCCGACCCGCGGCCGCACCCCGCTGGACGCCGACATGCGGCGCATGCCGCTGCGCATCGTCGCCAACGGCGTGCTGACCCGCAGCGTCCGCGACACCGCGGCGTTCTACCGCGAGCTGGAACGGATCCATCCCAACCCGAAGCTGCCGCCGGTCGGCGACGTCACCGGCCCGGGCACCGAGCGGCTGCGGATCGCGGTGTGCACCCGGTCCCCGGTGCGCGACGCCGCCCCCGAGGTGCGCGACCTGACCCTGAAGACGGCCGCGCTGCTCGAGGAGCTCGGCCACCGCGTCACCGAGATCGACAACCCGGTGCCGCGGCGGTTCGCCGACGACTTCCTGCTCTACTGGGCGTTTCTGGCCTTCGCGCTGGTGCGCGGCGGCCGGCGCAGCTTCGGGCCGTCCTTCGACCGGGGCCGGCTGGACAACCTCACCCTCGGCCTGGAGGCGCACGCCGCCCGCAACCTGCACCGGGTCCCGGTCGCCATCGCCCGGCTGGCGGCCACCCGCCGGATCACCGCCCGGCTGGCCCGCGACTACGACGTGGTGCTCATGCCGACCCTGGCCGACGTGCCGCCGCGGATCGGCCATCTCGACCCCACCGCGCCGTACGAGCAGATCATCGCCCGGCTCGTCGACTGGGTGGCGTTCACGCCGCTGCAGAACGTCACCGGGGAACCGGCGATCTCGCTGCCGCTGGGCAGGTCGGCCGACGGGCTGCCGGTGGGCATGATGTTCGCCGCCGACCTCGGCCAGGAGGCGCTGCTGCTGCGGCTGGCCTACGAGCTCGAAGAGGCCCGGCCCTGGCCGCGCATCGACACCGCGCCGTAGCCGCGGGCGCACGGGGCGCTCGGCGACCCGCGGGATCCGGGCGAAGCCGGTCGCCCGCGGCCGCACCGGCGATACCCTCAGGTGCAGGCTCGGGGCCGGCCGACCGGCCCCCGTGCGGGGCGGGGCGCCGGATGAGGCAGGATTATGGGGGCCGTCCGCGCCGGATGCGGGGCGGCGGCAGGTGCATGCGGGAACCGGTGAAGGAGTCGGATGGCGGAAGGTAGCAGCCCCGACGGCGCAGGCGATCGCCCGCCGTTCAAGCCCCTGTACTCACGTGTGCTGCTCAAGCTCGGTGGCGAGATGTTCGGCGGCGGCCAGGTCGGCCTCGACCCCGACGTCGTCCACCAGGTCGCCCGCCAGATCGCCGAGGTGGTCCGCGCCGGGGTGCAGGTCGCCGTGGTGATCGGGGGCGGGAACTTCTTCCGCGGCGCCCAGCTGCAGCAGCGCGGCATGGAGCGCAGCCGGTCGGACTACATGGGCATGCTCGGCACCGTGATGAACAGCCTTGCGCTGCAGGACTTCCTGGAGAAGGAAGGCATCCAGACCCGGGTGCAGACCGCCATCACCATGGGGCAGGTCGCCGAGCCCTACATCCCGCTGCGCGCCCGCCGGCACCTGGAGAAGGGCCGGGTGGTGATCTTCGGCGCCGGCATGGGGCTGCCGTACTTCTCCACCGACACCACGGCCGCCCAGCGCGCCCTGGAGATCGGCGCCGAGGTGGTGCTGATGGCCAAGGCGGTCGACGGGGTGTACACCGACGACCCGCGGGTCAATCCGAACGCCGAACTGCTGCGCGTGGTCACCCACCGCGAGGTGATCGACCGCGGGCTGCGCGTCGCCGACGCGACGGCGTTCAGCCTGTGCATGGACAATGGCATGCCGATCCTGGTGTTCAATCTGCTCACCGATGGCAACATCGCCCGGGCGGTCGCCGGTGAGAAGATCGGAACGCTGGTCACCAGCTGAGGGCCGCACGGCCGGGCGAGCAAAGCGACGGGAGACACAACCGTGATCGACGAAACCCTCTTCGACGCCGAAGAGAAGATGGAGAAGGCCGTGGCGGTGGCGCGCGACGAACTCGCGTCCATCCGGACCGGCCGTGCCAACCCCGGCATGTTCTCGCGCGTGTCGGTGGACTACTACGGCACTCCGACCCCGATCACCCAGCTGTCGAGCATCAACGTGCCCGAGGCACGGCTGGTCGTCATCAAGCCCTACGAGGCCGGCCAGCTGCGCAACATCGAGGACGCCATCCGCAACTCGGACCTGGGCGTCAACCCCACCAACGACGGCAACGTCATCCGGGTGGCCATCCCGCCGCTGACCGAGGAGCGCCGGCGCGACCTGGTCAAGCAGGCCCGTGCCAAGGGCGAGGAGGCCAAGGTCTCGATCCGCAACATCCGCCGCAAGGCGATGGAGGAGCTCAACCGGATCAAGAAGGACGGCGAGGCCGGCGAGGACGAGGTGAGCCGCGCCGAGAAGGATCTGGACAAGACCACCCACAACTACACCGCACAGATCGACGAACTGGTCAAGCACAAAGAAGGTGAGCTGCTCGAGGTCTGACGGGACCGGCAGCGGTTTGGGACTCATGGCAGACACCGAGGCCCGGTCGTCGGATCCGGGCTCGAAGAAGCCCTCCCGCGCCGGACGGAACCTTCCCGCCGCGATCGCCGTCGGGGTGCTCCTCGGCGGCGGTCTGATCGCGGTGCTGCTGCTCGCGCCGTACGTCTGGATCGGCGTGGTGGCGGCTGCCGCGGCGATCGGCACCGTGGAGGTGAGCCGCCGGCTCGGCGAGGCCGGTTACGTCGTCCCGCTGGTGCCGTTGCTGCTCGGCGGCCAGGCCACCGTGTGGCTGACCTGGCCGTTCGGGCCGGCCGGGGCGCTGGGCGGGTTCGCCGCGACCGTCGTGGTGTGCATGATCTGGCGGCTGTTCGCCCAGGGCGGGGCCCGGCCGGACGGTGCCGCACCGACGACGTACTCGCGCGACATCGCCGCCACCGTCTTTCTGGCCACCTGGGTGCCGCTGTTCGCCGCGTTCGGCGCGCTGCTCATCTACCCGGCCGACGGGCCGGAGCGGGTGTTCGCGCTCATGCTCGGGGTGGTGTTCTCCGACATCGGCGGCTACACCGCCGGGGTGCTGTTCGGCAGACACCTGATGGTGCCGACCATCAGCCCGAAGAAGTCCTGGGAGGGCTTCGCCGGGTCGCTGCTGTTCGGCGGCACCGCGGCCACCCTGGCGGTGGTCTTCCTGCTGGACAAGCCGTGGTGGGCCGGTGTCGCGCTGGGCGTGATGCTGGTCATCACCGGCACCCTCGGCGACCTGGTCGAGTCGCAGTTCAAGCGCGACCTGGGCATCAAGGACATGGGCACCCTGCTGCCCGGCCACGGCGGGCTGATGGACCGCATCGACGCCATGCTGCCGTCGGCGGTGGCCAGCTGGATCGTGCTCACGCTGCTGGCCTGACCGGGCCGGCCGGGCATACTGGTGGGGCCATCATGTCCACATCCCTGCCGCTGGTATTCGACGCCCCGCGCCGCGCCATGCCGCCGCGCCACCTCGCCGACCTCGACGAGGAGGCCCGCGCCGCCGCCGTCGCGGAGCTCGGCCTGCCCGCCTTCCGCGCCAAACAGCTGGCCAACCACTATTTCGGGCGGCTGGTCGCCGACCCGCGGCAGATGACCGACCTGCCCGCCGCGGTGCGCGAGCGGGTCGGCGAGGCGCTGTTCCCGCACCTGCTGACCCGGGTGCGGGAGATCGAGTGCGACGCCGGCACCACCCGCAAGATGCTGTGGCGCGCCGTCGACGGCACCACCTTCGAGTCGGTGCTCATGCGTTACCCGGACCGCAACACGGTGTGCGTCTCCTCACAGGCCGGCTGCGGCATGGCCTGCCCGTTCTGCGCGACCGGGCAGGGCGGGCTGAAGCGCAACCTGTCGGCCGCCGAGATCCTCGAGCAGGTGCGGGTGGCGGCGGCCGAGCTGCGCGACCGGGACGGTGGCCGGCTGTCCAACATCGTGTTCATGGGGATGGGTGAGCCGCTGGCCAACTACCACCGGGTGGTGGCCGCGGTGCGCCGCATCACCGCCCCGCCGCCGCACGGGTTCGGCATCTCGGCGCGTTCGGTGACGGTGTCCACGGTGGGGCTGGCCCCGGCCATCCGGCGGCTGGCCGACGAGCGGCTCGGGGTCACCCTGGCGCTGTCGCTGCACGCCCCCGACGACGAGCTGCGCGACACCCTGGTGCCGGTGAACACCCGCTGGAAGGTGGCCGAGGCGCTCGACGCCGCCCGCTACTACGCCCGGACGACCGGCCGGCGGGTGTCGGTGGAGTACGCGCTCATCCGCGACGTCAACGACCAGCCGTGGCGGGCCGACCTGCTCGGCCGCAAGCTGCACGGTGCGCTCGGGCCGCTGGCGCACGTCAACGTCATCCCGCTCAACCCCACCCCGGGCAGCGCGTGGGACGCCAGCCCGAAGGCGGCCGAACGGGAGTTCGTGCGCCGGGTGCGCGCCCGCGGGGTGTCCTGCACGGTGCGCGACACCCGGGGCCGCGAGATCGCCGCGGCCTGCGGGCAGCTCGCCGCCCAGGGCTGAGCGCCCCGGGGCGGCTCATTCCGGCATGCCGATGGTTTTGATCTGCAGGTACTCCTTGTAGCCCTCCTCGCCGTTGCGGTAGCCCAGCCCGGACTGCCGGACCCCGCCGAACGGGCTGCCCAGCCCGAAGTGGCTGCGCGCGTTGATGCTCACGTTGCCGGTGCGGATGCGCCGGGCCACGTTGAACGCCCGCTCCACATCGGCCGACGACACCTCGCCGGACAGGCCGTAGATCGAGTTGTTGGCGATCGCCACCGCCTCGTCCTCGGTGTCGTAGGGCGTCACCGTCAGCACCGGGCCGAAGATCTCCTCCTGGGCCACCCGGGCGTCCGGGTCCACGTCGGCCAGCAGGGTGGGGGAGACGTAGTAGCCCACCGGCAGGTGCTCCGGCACCCCGCCGCCGGTGACCAGCCGGGCCCCCGAGGCCAGCCCGGACTCGATCAGCCCGAGCACCTTCTCCCGCTGCGCCTGGCTGATCTGCGGGCCCTGCATCACCCCCGGGGTCCACGGATCGCCGATCGGGAAGTTCTCCATGGCGGCCTTGAGGATCTCGATGCCCTCCTCGTAGCGGCTGCGCGGCAACAGGATCCGGCTCGGCAGGATGCAGCTCTGGCCGCTCATCACGCACGCCATCATCGCCGCGATCGGCAGCGCGGCGGTGAAATCGGCGTCGTCGAGCACGATGTGGGCGCTCTTGCCGCCGAGTTCCAGCAGGGTCTTCTTCACCGTCGGCGCCGCGGCCGCCAGGATCCTGCGACCGGTCGCGGTGGAACCGGTGAACGTGATCATGTCCACCCGCGGGTCGGCGGACAGCGCCGCGCCCACCTCGTTGGCGTTGGACAGCACCACGTTGAACACCCCGGGCGGGATGTCGGTCCGTTCCGCGACGATCCGGCCCAGCTCGCTGCCGGACCACGGAGTCAGCTGGGCGGGCTTGAGCACCACCGTGTTGCCCGCCATCAGCGCCGGCACCGTCTCGGCGATGTTGAGGTAGAACGGCACGTTCCAGGGCGTGATCGCCCCGACCACCCCGACCGGCTCGTAGACCAGTTTGCGGTGCGCGGGCCCCAGCGCGGTCTGGTGCACCCCGTTGTCGACGAGGTAGGGGAACGCCCGGCCGTGCTCGGCCCAGTGCCGCACCTCGGCGATCGGCTCGTCGATCTGGCTGCCGGTGACCGTGATCGGGCAGCCCACCTCGGTGACCAGGATGCGGCGCAGCCGCTCTTTCTCGTCCTCCAGCGCGTCGGCGAGCTGGGTCAGGCAGTGGTAGCGGAACTCGACGTCGCGCGACCAGTCGGTCTCGTCGAAGGCCCGGCGCGCGGCGGCCACCGCGCGCTCCATGTCCGCCACCGTGCCGTCGGTGGCCCGCCCGGCCACCTGCTCGGTGGCCGGGTGGATCACGTCGAACGTGGCGCCGCCGCCGGTGTACTGCAGCTCGCCGTCGATCAGCATGCGCTCGTCGCCGGCCAGCACACCCGTTTCGCTCTGCACACCCGTCATACCGGACAGCTTTACAAATCGTGCCGAAAGTGTCAGCGTTTTGGGCGATCGCACAGACATCGCTGCGAGGAGGCCGATGGACTTCTCCGTGGTCGAACTCGACGAGGCCGACGCGCGGTTCCGCGACGAGGTGCGCGCGACGCTGGCCGAGCTGGTCACCGACGAGGTGCGCCGGCGCGACCGGGAGACCGGCGACAACTTCGACGAGGGCGTGCACACCGCGCTCGGCGCGGCCGGCTACCTGGCCGCCGACTACCTGCCCGAGGACCGGGGCGGCTGGAACGCGGTGCGGCGGCGCATCTTCGAGCTCGAGATCGGCCGCGCCCACACCCCCTGGTACCACTGGCCGACCACCGCGATGGTGGCCCGCACCGTGGAGCGGTTCGCCGCCCCGGACCTGGTCGCGGAGGTGCTGCCGGGGGTGCTCGCCGGGCGGGTGCGGCTGTGCCTGGGCTACACCGAGCCCGACGGCGGTTCGGACGTGGCCACCTGCCGGACCCGGGCGGTGCGCGACGGCGACCACTGGGTGATCAACGGCGCCAAGATGTTCACCTCCAACGCCCACCACGCCCAGTACGTGTTCCTGCTGACCAACACCGACCCGGACGGCCCGCGCCACCGCAACCTGACCATGTTCCTGGTGCCGCTGGACACCCCGGGCATCGAGATCTCGCCGTTGCGCACCGTCGACGGCGACCGCACCAACATCGTGCACTACGCCGACGTTCGGGTGCCCGACCGCTACCGGGTCGGCGAGCCCAACGGCGGCTGGACCGTGCTGCGGGATGCGCTCAACGCCGAACACGGTGTGGTCGAACGGGATTCGGCCGGCCTGCAGAAGCTGGCCACGATGACCGAGCACGTGCTGCTGCTCGCCGAGGCCGTCGACGCGGTGGCCGGCATCGCCGCGGCGCGCGGCCTGCTCGACGACGGCGCGGCGGCCTGCCGGCTCGGCCGGGCCGTCGCGCGCACCGAGGTCGCGCTCTCGGCGCAGGAGCTGTTCGGCCGGGTCGCGATCTCGCAGACCATCCGTGACCTCGCCCCGGAGCTGATGGACCTGCTCGGCGCCGTCGCCGCGCTGCCGGTGCGGACCCCGGGTGCGGCCGCCGACGGGGCGGTGGAGTACCTGTTCCGGCTCGGCCTGCCGTCCGGCATCTACGGCGGCACGCTGGAGGTGTTCCGCAACATGATCGCCGAGCACGTGCTCGGCCTGGGCCGGCCGGCCTACGGCTCGCCGCGCTGATCCGGCTCGTCGCCGCCGGTGGGCGTGCGGATCCCCACCGCCCAGCGCAACTGGGCCAGGAACTGGTCGTCGTCGTCGCTGCGCACCACGTAGTGCGACACCGCCACCCGGATCGCGGTGGCCGCCTTGACCGCGCCGTTGGGCCCGGGCAGTAGCCGCTGCAGCCGCGCGCGCATCGCCGGCAGCACGTGGCGCAGCTGGTTGATCGTCACCTCCGGCTCGATGTCGATCATCCGCACACCGGAGTACTTCTGCTGGTACTCGACGATGAACCGCAGTGCGGCGTCGAGCTTCTCGGTGCCGCGCAGCCCGGCGGTGGCCCGGCTGATGCCGGCGTCGAACATCTGCCGCTCGTACTCGCCGAAGGCCTCGAGCAACTCCTCCTTGGAGGCGAACCAGCGGTACAGGGTGGGGCGTGACACCCCGGCCTGCGCCGCCACCTCCGACAGGCTCAGCTTGGTCTGGCCGTTGCGGCCGAGCACCTCGGCGGTGGCCGCGAGGATCCGGTGCCGCGTCGAGGTGTCCTGGTCGGTCGCGGTGTCGACCGGGGTCACGTCGCTGTGACGGGTGGGTCGGTTCACGGCTCGGGCCTCACGGGACGGCGGACGGAATCGGGCATCCGTAACTGTAGTCCTGTCACTGTAGATGCCGTGGGGGCGGTGCCGTCGATCTTTACAAGTTCGGGTTCGAGTGTCACGCTAGCCGGTGGCCGCCCACAGCGCCGCGCCGCGACCGGGAAGGATCCGAGATGACCGTCGCCACCGCCGCCGGCACCCGCGAGTACAGCCCGTACGACATCTCGTCGCGGGACTTCTGGCGGCGGCCGTTCGCCGAACGCGACCGGACCTTCGCACAACTGCGCCGCACCGAGGGGCTGACCTGGCACCGGCCGCTGCCGACGCTGTTCGACGTCGTCGAGCCCGGGTTCTGGGCGGTCACCCGGCGCGCGGACGTCGTGCACGTCAGCCAGCATCCGGAGCTGTTCACCTCCACCGAGGGGGTGGCGCTGGAACCGATGCCGGCCGAGGTGCAGAAGATCGCGACGTTCTTCCTCACCATGGACCCGCCCGAGCACACCCGCTACCGGCGGCTGATCAGCGCGGCGTTCACGCCGCGGCACGTGCGCCGGATCGAGGAGCAGATCCGGGCCAACGCCCGGGCCATCGTCGACGACCTCGTCGGCGCCGGTGAGGTGGAGTTCGTCAAGGCCTGCGCGGGCCGGCTGCCGATGCTGACCGTCTGCGACATGCTCGGGGTGCCGCGCTCGGACCACGAGGCCGTCGCCGCGGCCGCCGAGAAGCTGTTCTCGATGAGCGACGACGAGTACAGCTCGCTGGAGGAACGCGCCGCCAACACGGTCAACGAGATGATGCTGCTGTCGGGCACCGGCATCGAGCTGGCCAGGTTCCGCCGCGCCAACCCCGGCGACGACCTGATGACCAGCATCGTCGACGCCGAGGTCGACGGGCACCGGCTCACCGACGAGGAGATCGGCGCGTTCATGATCCTGCTGGCCTCGGCCGGCAACGACACCACCAAGCAGACCACCACCCACGCGATGATGGCGCTGGCCGCCCACCCCGAGCAGCGGGCCTGGCTGATGGCGGACTTCGACAACCGGATCGGCCCGGCCGTCGAGGAGTTCATCCGCTGGGCCAGCCCGGTGCTGCAGTTCGCCCGGGTCGCCACCCGCGACACCGAGGTGGCCGGCACCCCGATCGCCGCGGGGGAGAAACTGGGCCTGTTCTACTGCTCGGGCAACCGCGACGAGGCGGCGTTCACCGACCCGCACGCCTTCGATCTGTCCCGCAGTCCGAATCCGCACGTCGGATTCGGCGGCGGCGGGCCGCATTTCTGCCTGGGCAACCAGTTGGCCCGCAGCGAGCTGCGAAACCTGTTCCGGGAACTGCTGACCCGCATCGACCGGATCGAGTTCGGCGAACCGGAGTACCTGTTGAGCAATTTCGTGCACGGCATCAAACGGGTGCCGGCCCACATCGGGTAGGGGAGGCGGATGCGGATGCGGATAGCGGTCGATCCGGACCGGTGCACCGGCCACGGGATCTGCGAGACGATCGCCGCGGAGGTGTTCGAGGTCGGTGACGACGGCATGGTGCGGATCCTGGCGCCGGAGCGCCCCGAGCACGACCGGGAACGCATGCAGCGCGCGGTGACCCAGTGTCCGGCGGCCGCGCTGCGGCTGCTCGACTGACGGCGCCGCCATGGAGCAGCGGGTCACCTACCGCCGCATCTGCGAGCCGCTGTGCGGGCTGATCGCCACCGTCGAGGACGGCCGGCTCGAGGCCCTCGCCGGCATGGCGGTGCTCAACGGCGTGCCGGTCCGGCCGGCGCCGGGCGGTGGTCACCGCCGGGGCCGCACCAGCACCGACTGCTGGATGGCCGCGCACGGCCCGGTCTCGTCGTAGAGCGTGCCGAGCGTGGCGCCGATCCCGTCCGGGCCGTAGGCGGTCTCGGCCCGCACCCCGATCCACTCCCCGGCGGGCACCCGGTGCAGGTGCACCACCAGGTCGGTGTTGAGGAACGTCCAGTCGCGGGTGTCGAGCCTGGTGCCGATGCCGTTGGCGCAGTCGGCCACCGCGAACAGCCGCTGCAGCGGGGTGAGCGGCTCGCCCTTGACCACGTCGACGAACGGCCGCAGCCACGACTCGCCGGCGCCGTCGTTGAGCGGCCGGGTCAGCCACCGCCACTCCACGCTGTGCAGATAGTTGCGGTCCCAGTGCTTTCCGAGGTCGAGGTCGCGGCCCTCGGCAGGGGGTCGCAACGGCGGGTCCGGGGCGTGCACCAGTGCGGCGGTGTCGAGCGTCTGCAGCCGCCAGCCCGAGGCCCGGGCCACCGGCCGCGGCGCGCCGTCCGGCCCGGGGGCGAGCAGTTCGGCGCTCACCAACTCGATCCGCCGGCCCGCCCGCTCCCGGCGGGCCCGCAGCCACAGCGGCTCGGCCACCGGCACCGGGCCGAGCAGGTCCACCAGCACCCGGGACAGCCGGGCGTCCGCGCGCGGCTCGCAGCGCTCCAGCGCCCGCACCAGCAGCGCCGACGGCGGTGCGCCGTGCTGGATGTCGGCGGTCCAGGTGCTGCGCACCAGATCGGTGCAGCGCAGCCGCTCGCCGACCGGGTCGTCGGGGTCGACGAGCTCGTAGTAGGACTCGGTCACGGCCGCCCGGCCCCCGCCACCTCGACCTGGGCCACCTCGATCAGTCCGGTCTGGGTGCCGGCCATCCGCTTCGGGTAGGCGTCGGCGGTCGACAGCAGGAACAACAGCTTGCGGTCCGGACCGCCGAGCGTGCAGGCGATCGCCGCGCGGTCGCCGATGTCGAGCCGGTCGGTCACCGCGCCGCCCTCGACGATCCGCTCGAAGGCGTGCGCGAGCGTCATCGCCGTCCACACCCCGCCGGCGGCGTCCAGCGCGATGCCGTCCGGCGGGCCGTCGAGGCCGTCGGCGAACACCCGCCGGTCGGTCAGCTCCCCGGCGTCGGTGACGGTGAAGGCGGTCAGCCGCCGGCCGATCGACTCGGCCACGATGAGCCGGCCCCGGTCCTCGTCGAGCACCATGCCGTTGGGGAAGTCCAGCCCGTCGGCCACCACCCGGGCCGAGCCGTCCGGGTCGAGCCGGATGATCACCCCGCCGGAATAGGCCTGCGACCCGATGTAGGCCCGCCCGGCGGCATCGATCACCATGTCGCCGAGATCGGCCGGCGCCAGGGCCGACAGATCGGCCACGGTCTCGACGGTCTCGCCGTCGTAGCCGAGCACCCGGCGGTCCCGGGTGGACGCGATCAGCAGGGTGCCGTCCGGCCGGAACCCCAGCCCGGAGGGGTCGTGGCCGGGCAGCGGCACCGTGGTCACCGTGCCGTGCAGGTCGACGGTGTGCACCGCCGCGCCGAGCATGTCGGAGAACCACAGCAGGCCTTCGAACCAGCGCGGGCCCTCCACGAAGGCGAAGCCTTTGGCCAACGGAACCGGACCTTTACAAATCATCGCCCAAGTGTCACGCTCCGTACGTGCCACTGTCAACGACCGACGGCCGGTCGATGCTCTATCTGCACGAGACGATCGCGTTGGGCAGCGCGCGCGAGGAGCAGTTCGTCGAGGCGTTCGAGACGCACCACCGGCCGGTGCTGACCGATCTGGGGGCCCGGCTGTTCGCGATCTGGGCCGCCACCCCCTTCAACGGGCACTGGCCGCAGGCCACCGTGATCTGGGAGCTCGACTCCTACGCCGCGTTCGCCGACCTCGGCCGGGCCTGCTCACCCGGCGGCAGCCACGCCGCGGCCGCCCGACGGTGGCGGGACTTCCTGGCCGGCGTGGGCGCGTCGGGGGAGGGCCGGATCGCCTATCCGGCCGCGCAGAACCGCCCGCTGGCCCGGCTGCGCGCCGAGGGCTTCGCCGCCGGGCTGGTGATCGAGGAGATCATGCGGACCAAACCCGGCCGGCAGCGCGACTACATCCGCGAACTGCAGCGGTTGTACGTGCCGTGGTCGGAGCGCACCGGCAAACGCTGGCTGGGCTCCTGGATCACCGCGTTCCGCTCCGACGAGGTGATCCACTACTGGGCACTCGACGGCGAGTGGGACACCTTCGCCGAGCACTACCCGTCGTTCGGGCCGGACCCCGACCCCGAACTCGTCACCTGGATGCACGTCGCGCCCGCGCTGCGCGACGGCTGGGAGGACACCATCCTGACCGCACTGCCCCCGAACCCGCTGCGATGACCACGACGACCGCTCCGGAGTTCACCTACGACCCGTTCGACCCGGCGGTGATGGCCGACCCGCTGCCGTACTACCGGGTGCTGCGCGACCGGTACCCGGTCTACTACCTGCCACGCTGGGACACCTACGCGATCTCCCGGTTCGACGACATCTGGCGGGTGCTGGAGGTCGACGACGGCACCTTCGTCCCCTCCGAGGGCACCCTGCCGCCGGCCGCCACGCTGGCCGACCACAACGACGGCCCGGTGCCCGACCCGCCGCTGCACCCGATGCCGTTCCACGCCAACTTCGGCTCGCCGATCTACGAGGACGTGCGGCGCTGCACCGCCGGGTCGCTGCGGCCCAGACCGGTCACCGGGCTCGCCGAGCGGGTGCGCGAACTGGCCAACGAACGGCTCGACGAGCTGCTGCCGCGCGGGCGGTTCGACCTCACCCAGGACTACGGCGGCGTCGTCGCCGCCACCATGGTGTGCGAACTCCTCGGCCTGCCGGCCGAACTCGCCCCGGAGGTGCTCGCGGCGGTGAACGCCGGCAGCCTGCCGCAGCCGGACCGGGGCGTGGACACCGGCGCCGCCCGGCCCGGCTACCTGGAGTACCTGGTGCCGCTGGTACGCGAGCGCCGGGCGGCCGGCGCGGACGGCTCGGCCCCGATCGTCGACGCGCTGATCGCCCACCGGCTGCCCGACGGCAGCGCGCTGGACGACGTCGAGGCCGCCACCCAGCTGCTGGGCATCTTCATCGGCGGCACCGAGACGGTGCCCAAGATCATCGCCCACGGCCTGTGGGAGCTGGCCCGCCACCCCGACCAGCTGGCCGCGGTGCGCGCCGACCCGGCGGCCAATGTGCCGGTCGCCCGCGAGGAGATGATCCGCTACTGTGCCCCGGCGCAGTGGTTCGCACGCACCGTGCGCAAGCCGTACACGTTGCACGGCACCACCTTCCGGCCCGGGCAGCGCATCATCACGCTGCTGGCCTCGGCGGCCCGCGACGAACGCGAGTACCCCGACCCGGACGCGTTCGTCTGGAACCGGCCGATCGAGCGGCTGCTGGCCTTCGGCCGCGGCCAGCACTTCTGCCTGGGCGTGCACCTGGCCCGGCTGGAGATCACCACGCTGGTCACCGAATGGTTGCGCCGGGTACCGGAATTCGTCGTCGACGAGAGCGCCGCCCACCGGCCGCCGTCGAGTTTCCAATGGGGCTGGAGTTCGGTGCCGGTGGAGGTGTAGCCGTGTGGGCCTACCGACTCGTCGCGCCGTACCGGTTCGGTCGCACCGAGCTGCCCGACCCGTCGCCCGAGGCGCTGACCGACGGGCAGGTGCTGGTGCGGCTGGCCGCCGCCGGGGTGTGCGGCAGCGACCTGCCCGGTTTCCGCGGCGCCCAGGGCCGGCTGCCCGTCGACACCGGGCGGAGCGCCTGCGAGCACCCGGGGTTCCCGATCCACGAGATCGCCGGCGAGGTGGTCGCCAGCCGTCACGACGCGCACCGGCCCGGGGACCGGGTGGTGGGCTGGGCCTCCGGGTTCGACGGCCTGCGCCAGTACGTCGTCGCCGACGGCGACGGACTGGCCGGCCACGACCCGGCGTTGCCGGCCGCGCAGGCCGTCGCGCTGCAGCCGCTGGCCTGCGTGCTCTACGCCCTCGAACAGCTCGGCGACCTCACCGGCCGCCGCGTGGCGGTCATCGGGCAGGGCTCGATCGGGCTGCTGTTCAGTTACGCCGCAAAGGCTTTCGGCGCGACCCGGGTCACCGGGGTGGACCCGGTGGACCGGCGCGGCCTGGCCGGGCGGTTCGGCGTGGACGAGATGGTGTGCGCCCCCAGCGACCGCTGGGTGCGCCACCTGCGGCCGGCCGACCGGGCCGACGTGGTGATCGAGGCGGTCGGCCACCAGGTCGCCACCCTCAACCACGCCATCGCGGCCGCGGCCTTCGGCGGCACCGTGTTCTACTTCGGCGTCGCCGACGACGACAGCTACCCGATCGACATGCGCGCCATGCTGCGCAACAACCTCACCCTCAAGTCCGGGGTCACGCTGGAGCGCCGGCGGGTGCTCGCCGCGGCCGCCGCGTTCGCCGCCGCCCACCCGGACCTGCTGCCCGGCTACGTCACCCACACCTTCGGCGTCGCCGACGTGCAGGCCGCCTTCGAACTGGCCTGCCGGCCCGACCCGGACCGAGTCAAGATCGCGCTCACCGCATGAGTCCCGGCCGTCTGCACCAGCTGCTCGCCGACCGCCCCCGGATCTGGGGCGGCTGGATCACCGGGCCCACCGAGCTCGGTCCCGAGGAGTTCGCCGCCGCCGGCTACGACTACGTCGGCCTCGACACCCAGCACGGCTGGATCGACGACGCCGACGCGGCCCGGATGCTGCGCCGGCTGGCGCAGCTGCCGATCGCCGTCGCGGTGCGCATGGCCTCGGCCGACCCCGCCCCGATCGGCCGGGTGCTCGACGCCGGGGCCGACGCGGTGATCGTCCCGATGGTCGAGTCGCCCGAGCAGGCCGCGGCCGCGGTCGCCGCGGCCCGCTACGCCCCCGAGGGCACCCGCAGCTACGGACCGCTGCGGCCGGACCTCGGCCCCGACCCGGCCGCGCTGGCCGGCCGGGCCGCGGTGGTGGCCATGATCGAGACCGCGCGCGGCCTGGACGCGGTGCACCGGGTCTGCGCGGTGCCGGGGCTGGCCGGGGTCTACGTCGGCCCGGCCGACCTGGCGCTGTCGCTGGGCCACCCGCCGGCGCGGGCCTGGACCGAACCCGCGGTGCTCGACGCCGTCGCCCGGATCCGGGCCGCCGCGGCGGCCGCCGGGTGCATCGCCGGCATCCACGCCGGCACCGGAGTACATGGAAAGCAGATGGCGGAGCTGGGATTCCGGATGATCACCCTGGTATCGGAAGGACAGGCGCTGCGCCGCGGCGCGGCCGAGCATCTGCGGGAGGCCCAGTGACCACCAGGGTCGCGCTGGTCACCGGGGCCGCCCGCGGTCAGGGCGCGGCCATCGTCGACCGGCTGGTCGCCGACGGGTTCGCGGTGGCGGCCTGCGACGTCCGCGCCGACGAGCTGGCCGCGGTGGCCGCCCGCCGGCCGGACCGGGTGGCCGCCGTCGAACTCGACGTCACCGACGCCGCGGCCTGGGAGGCCGCGGTGGGCCGGACCGTGGCGCGGTTCGGTGCGCTGACCGCGCTGGTCAACAACGCCGGCCTGCTGCACCGGGCGGCCATCGCCGAGGAAACCCCGGAGGGCTTCGAACGCAGCTGGCGGGTCAACACCCTCGGCCCGTTCCTGGGCATCCGGGCGGTGCTGCCGCGGCTGCGCGGCGTCCCGGGCGCGGCGATCGTCAACACCTGCAGCACCGGGGCGCTGCGGCCGTTCCCCAACCACGCCGCCTACGGCTCGGCGAAATGGGCGCTGCGCGGCCTGACCCAGATCGCCGCCGCCGAGCTCGCCACGGCCGGCATCCGGGTCAACGCCGTGCTGCCCGGCCCCATCGCCACCCCGATGCTCGACGACGCCACCCAGCGGCGGCTGGCCGCCACCCTCACCGCCGGCCGGCTCGGCCGGCCCACCGAGGTGGCCGACGCGGTGGCGTTCCTGCTCTCCGAACAGGCCTCCTACATCACCGGGGCCGAACTCGTCGTCGACGGCGGGCAGAGCCTGCAGATCGGATAGCGCACATGGGCAGCACCGGCAAGCATCCCTCGGTGGGCGTCATCGGCGCCGGACCCGGCGGCATCGCGCTCGGGATCCTGTTGCGCCGGGCCGGATTCGACGACTTCACCATCTTCGACCGGGAGGACGGGGTCGGCGGCACCTGGCGCGTCAACACCTATCCCGGGCTGGCCTGCGACGTGAAGTCGCACCTGTACTCCTACTCCTTCGAGCTCAACCCGCACTGGTCGCGGCTGTGGTCGCCGCAGCCGGAGATCCTGGCCTACTTCGAGCGCTGCGCCGAACGCCACCGGCTCGGTCCGCACCTGCGGCTGAACACCGAGATCGTCTCGGCGCACTGGGATCCGCGGACCCGCACCTGGACGCTGACCACCCGCACCGGCGAGCGGCACCGCTTCGACGTGGTGGTGTCGGCGGTCGGGCTGTTCACCCGGCCGGTGCTGCCCGACCTGGTCGAGGAGGAGCCCTTCGAGGGCGTGCTCATGCACACCGCCCGCTGGGACCACTCGGTGGACCTGACCGGCCGCCGGGTCGCGGTGCTGGGCACCGGATCGACTGCGGCCCAACTGGTTCCCGAGGTCGCCAAGGTGGCCGCCCGGGTCTACTCGGTGCAGCGCTCACCCACCTGGGTGCTGCCGAAACCGGACCGGCCCTACACCGACCGGGAGAAGTGGATCTTCGCCCACGTCCCGCTGGCCGCCCGGCTGTACCGGCTGCGGCTGTGGCTGCGCAGCGAGGCCAACATCTCGGTGATCGAGAACGGCAGCGACAAGACCAGACAGTTCACCGACATCGCGCTGCGCACCCTGCGGGCCGCCGTCCCCGACGAGCAGCTGCGCGCCAAGCTCGTGCCGGACCACCCGCTGGGCTGCAAGCGGCTGGTGTTCGCCACCGACTACCTGCAGGCGCTGACCCAGCCGCACGTCGAGGTGATCGCCAGCCCGGCCAAGGCGCTGCGGCGGCGTTCGCTGATCACCGCCGACGGCACCGAACTCGACGTCGACGTGGTGCTGTGCGCCACCGGCTACGCCGCCGCCGACTACCTCGGCGAGCTGGAGGTGGTGGGGGAGGACGGCATCCGGCTGCGCGACCTGTGGCGCGACGGCGCCTACGCCTACCTCGGCATGGCGGTGCCGCGGATGCCGAACTTCTTTATGCTCTACGGCCCGAACACCAACGTCGGCTCCAACAGTGTGCTGTTCGTGCTCGAGGCCCAGGCCCGCTACGTGGTGCGGGCGCTGCGGCACCTGCGCCGCCGGGGCGGGGACTACATCGCGGTGCGCCCCGAGGCCACCGCGGCGTTCGTCCGCCGCGTCGACCGCTGGATGCAGGGCAAGGTGTGGCTGACCCGGTGCAGCAACTACTTCCGCGCCCCCAACGGCCGGGTGGTCACCCAGTGGCCGCGCAGCGCCCGGGCGTTCTGGGCGATGACGCGGCGGTTCCGGCCCGGGCACTACCGGTTCGAACCGGCCTGACGGGGGCGGCGATGCACACCGACCGGCTCGACCCGCGACTGCACTTCCTGCTCGGCACCCGCACCGACCTGTCGGCGACCGGGCTGGCGGCGGTGCGGGCCGCGCTGGACACCCGCCGCGCGGCGGCCGCGGCGGCGGTGGACACCACCGGGGTGCGGATCACCGACACCGCCCTCGACGAGGTGCCGGTGCGCGTCTACCGGGGCGCACCGGCGCCCGCGCCCGCGGTGCTCTACTGCCACGCCGGGGCGTTCGTGCTGGGCAACCTCGACACCGACCACCGCCAGTGCGTGGAGTGGGCCCGCCGCGCCGGCTGCACCGTGATCAGCGTCGGCTACCGGCTCGCCCCGGAGCACCGCTACCCGGCCGCCCTCGACGACGTCGCGCTGGTGTGGCAGGCGGTACTGCGCGACGCCGGGCCGCTCGGGGTGGACCCGGACCGGCTGGCGGTGGCCGGCAGCAGCGCCGGCGGCGCGCTGGCCGCCCTGCTGGCCCAGCGCGCCCTGGACACCCCCGGCCCGGCGCCGGTGCTGCAGTTGCTGCACCAGCCGGTGCTCGACGACCGGCCCACCCCGTCGAAGCGGATGTTCACCGACACCCCGGGATTCGACGGTCCGGCGGCGGCCGCGATGTGGCGGCACTGGCTGGCCGGGGCCGACCCGGCCGGTGCGGTGCCGGCCCGCCGCGCCGATCTGGCCGGGCTGGCACCGGCGTTCATCAGCTGCTCGGAGCTCGACCCGCTGCGCGACGAGGCGCTCGACTACGCGCGGCGGCTGCTGGCCGCCGGGGTGGCGTGCGAGCTGCACCTGTTCGTCGGGACCTGCCACGGGTTCGACTCGCTGCTGCCGGACTGGGACGTGGCCACCCGGCTGTTCGAGCTGCAGGCCGCCGCCCTGCGGCGCGCGTTCGGCGGCTGAACCGCAACGCAGGTCAGCCGAGTTCGCGCGCCACCGCGGCGTGGTAGGCGTCGATGTGGGCCGGGTTGACGATGGTGAAGAAGGCGTCCGGCAGCGGTTCGTCGCGGTCGGTCTCGATGGTCATGGTGCGGGTGAACAGCGTGACGTCGCCGCCCGGGCGGTCGAACCGGTACCGTACGGTGATGCGGCCGGCCGCGCCGCCGTTGCCGTCGCGATCGTGGCCGAGCCGGCCCACCGAGGTGAACACCCACAGCCGCGGCCGGTCGGCGATGACCAGCTGCCAGGAGAACACCCGGTCGCCGTCCGGCCCGGACTCGGTCCAGGTGTCGCCCACCCGCAGCGGCCGGTGCGCCGGTAACCCGCCGACGTGCCGGCTGCCCGGGTAGGTGCGGGTCCAGTTCACCGGGTCGGTGACGAAGTCGTAGACCGTCCCGGCGGGGTGCGCGAACGCGTTCTGCGAGGAGGTGGTCACGATGCCCACGGGGCGTCCTCCTTTCCGGCCGTGGGCAGTTCGGCGTCCACCCGGGCGCGCTCGGGGTCGAAGCTGAGCATCCCGGCGATGGGCAGGCTCTCCGGCAGCGGGTCCGGATAGCTCCAGGCCACGTCGGGCACCAGCCGGCCGCCCACCGCCGCCGCCCAGTACACCGCGGTGCCCTTGTAGTTGCAGTAGCTCGTCGTGTCGGTGCGGCGCAGCAGCTCGGTGCGCACGTGTGCCGGGTCGACGTAGAGCCGCGGCGGCAGCGCGGTCTCGAACAGGATCACCGTGTCGGTGGTGTCGACGAGCACCGCACCGCCGACCTCCACCCGCAGCCGGCGGCGGGTGGGCCGGCAGTCCACCCGGTGGTACGGATTCGGCGGGTAGTGCACGAGCCGGCGGCCCTCCTCGTACCAGGCGTCCACCGCGTCCCACGGCACCCGCACGTACCCGGGCGCCTCCGGCACCGGCTCGGCCGGCAGCCCGGCCGCCAGCGCGGTCGGGAACGCGTAGCTCAGCGGCGCCCCGCGCCGGTGCACCAGCAGCGCCTGCTCGGTGTCGAGCACCGTGACGCCGCCGCGCACCGCCTGTACCCGGCGCGGATGCGGTTCGACGTAGACCACGTCGGCGGGCAGCGGGGGGGTGAACCAGCCCGCCGGATCGCCGCTGAGCGGGCCCCGCCCGGCTGTGAGTGTCACATCGCCTCCCGACGCTGGACGACGAAATCGGTGCTTTACAGATTCGCACGAAAATGTCACGCTGTGGGTGAGATCGGCGTCATCCCCCCGGCGTCGTGTCGCGTTCCGCCCGGCAACCGATTGGAGACCCCATGGCCATCCGGCCGTTGGCAACCGGACCCTCCGCGAGCGGCCGCCCGGCCGGCCGGGCCGCCGTCGCCGGGCGGCTGCACTACCGGCTCGACGTGCTCGCCCGCGACGTGGCCGACACGGTGGCCGCGGCCGGCGGCTGGCTGTTCGACCGGGCGATGGCCGGCTGGGAGATCGACGTGTGGCTGGCCGAGCCGGGGGACCCGCGGCCGCTGCGCATCCTCGGCGCGCGCCCGCACCGGCTCGACGGCGCGGACGGCTGGGCCGACCCGGAGCGGATCGCCGGGCTGGCGGTGGCCGCCGACCTGCTCGTCGGCGACCGCGCGCTGGCCGAGCGCGTCGGCGTCTGCGCCCGCACCGGGGACACCGAGATCGCCGTCTGGGGCGCGGGTGCGCCGCTGGGGAGTGCCGAGCCCGCCTGGCACCGGCTCAGCGCGGCCGCCCGCTCGTTCAAGCGGCAGGCGCTCAACGCGATCGGCCACCGCCCGCGGGCGGTGGCCGATGTGGAGAGGTTCACCCGGACCGGGTGGCGGCCGGTCGACTCCGACCTGCTGCCGGTCCGGTAGGGGGCGCTAGCGGATCCAGCCGCGCTTGCGGCCCCACCAGTCGCGGACCACCGCCAGCAGCACCAGCGCGGCGAAGCCGACGAGGAACCAGTCCTCGACGTGGCCGATGTGGTTGCCGCGCAGCATCAGCAGCAGGAACCCGACCGCGAGCAGGCCGCCGATCTGCCAGATGCGCGGGTTGATCCACGACCAACCCCACTCAGCGGACGGCACTTCCTCGACATCGATGCCGTTGTGTCGTTCCACCTCGGTGCTGGCCACAGTCACTCCTCACGTACGGCTGGCAACTGCGCCATATTGTGACATACGACGTGCTGTCGTATGCGGGGGCCCGGCACCGGGCTACCGTCGGACCCGTGGCACGCACGATCCATCTCGCGCTGGCGCAGTACCCGCCCGTCACCGGCGCCGACCCGATCGGCCGGTTGCGCCGGCAGGCCGCCGAACTCGCCGCCGCGCAGCCGCGCCCGACGATGCTGGTGTTCCCCGAGATCCACCTCTGCGGCGACGCCGACACCGCCGCCGACCCGGACGCCTGGCTGGCCGCGGCGGCCGAACCGCTCGACGGCCCGCGGGTGGCCGCCCTCGGCCGCATCGCCGCCGAACTGGGGGTGTGGCTGATCCCCGGCACGCTGCCCGAACGCGCCGCCGACGGACGGCTGCACAACACCGCGGTGGTGTTCGACCCGTCCGGCGCGCTCGTGGCGAGCTACCGCAAGGTGTTCCCGTGGCGGCCCTTCGAGAAGTGGGACCCCGGCCACGAGTTCGTCGTGTTCGACCTGCCCGGCATCGGCCGGGGCGGGCTGACCATCTGCTACGACGCCTGGTTCCCGGAGGCCACCCGCAGCGTGGCCTGGATGGGCGCGGAGTTCGTCGTCAACCTGGTCAAGACCGTCGGGGACGACCGCCCCCAGGAACGGCTGCTGGCCCGGGCCAACGCCATCGTCAACCAGGTGTTCGTGCTCAGCGTCAACGCCGCCGCACCGATCGGGGTGGGCGGCTCGCTGGTCGCCGACCCGGAGGGCGAGGTCATCGCCGACGCGCCCGGGGCGGACCCGCAGGTGCTCTCGGTGGCGCTCGACCTCGACGCGGTGACCCGGGTGCGCCGGCACGGCACCAAGGGCACCAACCGGCTGTGGGCGCAGACCCGGCCCGGCGACCCCGACATCGACCTGCCCATCTACCAGGGGCGGATCGCCCCGGACCGGTGGTCGCCCCGGACGGCGGCACAATAGTGCGGTGAGTCAATCCGCCAACCGGCTGCGGGTGCTGATCCTCGGCAGCACCGGATCGATCGGCACCCAGGCGCTGCAGGTCATCGCCGCCAACCCGGACCGCTTCGAAATCGTCGGCCTGGCCGCCGGCGGCGGCAACCCCGACCTGCTGGCCCGCCAGCGGGCCGAGACCGGGGTGACCAACATCGCGGTGGCCGACCCGGCCGCCGCCGCGCAGATCGGCGACGTGCCCTACGCCGGCCCGGACGCGGTGGTGCGGCTGATCCGCGACACCGCCGAGCGGCCCGGGGTGGACGTGGTGCTCAACGCGCTGGTCGGTGCGCTCGGGCTGGAACCCACCCTGACCGCGCTGGCCACCGGAGCCCGGTTGGCGCTGGCGAACAAGGAGTCGCTGGTGGCCGGCGGGCCGCTGGTGCTCAAGGCCGCCGCCCCCGGCCAGATCGTGCCGGTGGACTCCGAGCACTCCGCGCTGGCGCAGTGCCTGCGCGGCGGCAGCCCGGACGAGGTGGCCCGGCTGGTGCTCACCGCCTCCGGCGGACCGTTCCGCGGCTGGACCGCCGAGCAGCTGCTCGACGTCACCCCCGAACAGGCCGGCGCCCACCCGACCTGGTCGATGGGCCCGATGAACACGCTCAACTCGGCGTCGCTGGTGAACAAGGGGCTCGAGCTCATCGAGACCCACCTGCTGTTCGGCATCCCCTACGACCGCATCGACGTGGTGGTGCACCCGCAGTCGATCGTGCACTCGATGGTGACCTTCGTCGACGGCTCCACGCTGGCCCAGGCCAGCCCGCCGGACATGAAGCTGCCGATCGCGCTGGCGCTGGGCTGGCCGGACCGCATCCCGGGCGCGGCGGCGGCCTGCGACTTCGGCACCGCCTCGGCCTGGACCTTCGAACCCGTCGACGACGAGGTGTTCCCGGCGGTGCGGCTGGCGCGGGCGGCCGGCGAGCGCGGCGGCTGCCTGACCGCGGTGTACAACGCCGCCAACGAGGAGGCCGCCGAGGCCTTCCTGGCCGGCCGGATCCGGTTCCCGGCCATCGTGCAGACCGTTGCCGAGGTGTTGCACGCCGCAGACCAATGGGCCGCCGAACCGGCTACCGTGGAGGACGTGCTGGACGCGCAGCGCTGGGCGCGCCAGCGGGCGAAGCAGATCGTCGACCGGCAGGCGACAGGCAAGGGGCTCGTGACCAAATGATGTTCGCGCTGGGCATCGTGCTGTTCGCGCTGGCCATTCTGGTGTCGGTGGCGCTGCACGAATGCGGGCACATGTGGGTGGCGCGGGCCACCGGGATGAAGGTGCGCCGCTACTTCGTCGGCTTCGGGCCCACCGTGTGGTCGACGCTGCGCACCAACCGGCGCGGCGACTGCACCGAGTACGGCGTCAAGGCCATTCCGGCCGGCGGGTTCTGCGACATCGCCGGCATGACCTCGGTGGAGGAGCTCGCCCCCGACGAGGTCGAGCGGGCCATGTACCGCCAGCGGACCTGGAAGCGGGTCGCGGTGCTGGCCGCCGGGCCGGGGATGAACTTCGTCATCGGCCTGGTGCTCATCTACGCCATCGCGGTGATCTGGGGCCTGCCCAACCTGCACCCGCCCACCACCGCGGTGGTCGGCGAGACCTCCTGCGTGGCGCCGGAGGTCACCGCGGGCACCCTCGGCGACTGCACCGGCGCCGGCCCGGCGGCCGCGGCCGGCATCCGCCCCGGCGACGTCGTGGTCAAGGTCGGCGACACCGCGGTGCCGACGTTCGAGGCGCTGGTCAAGGCGGTGCGCGGGCTGACCGGCCCCACCGAGTTCACCGTCGAGCGGGACGGGCGGACGTTCACCACCGTCGTCGACGTGGCGCGCACCCAGCGCTTCGTGGTGGGCGAGGACGGCACCGCCGAACCGACCACCGTCGGGGCGGTCGGCATCGCCGCCGCCCAGGTCGGGCCCACCCACTACAACCCGCTGACCGCGGTGCCGGCCACCTTCGCCTTCAGCGCCGACCTCGCGGTCGAGCTGGGCAAGTCGCTGGCCAAGATCCCGACCAAGGTGGGCGCGCTCATCGGCGCGATCACCGGCGACGAGCGCGACCCGGAGACTCCGATCAGCGTGGTCGGGGCCAGCATCATCGGCGGCGACACCGTCGATCACGGGCTGTGGGTGGCGTTCTGGTTCTTCCTGGCCCAACTGAACTTCGTGCTGGGCGCGATCAACCTGGTGCCGCTGCTGCCGTTCGACGGCGGGCACATCGCGATCGCGGTGTACGAGAAGATCCGCAACAGCATCCGGGCCGCGCGCGGCAAGGTGGCCGCCGCCCCGGTCAACTACCTCAAGCTCATGCCCGCCACGTACGTAGTGTTGGTGGTGGTGGTCGGCTACATGCTGCTCACCGTCACCGCCGACCTGGTCAACCCGATCAGGCTCTTCCAGTAGGAGATTCCGATGACCGTCGGTCTGGGTATGCCGGCCGCTCCGGCACCCACGCTGGCCCCGCGCCGCCGCACCCGCCAGCTCATGGTGGGCGACGTCGGGGTGGGCAGCGACCATCCGATCTCGGTGCAGTCCATGTGCACCACCAAGACCCACGACGTCAACGCCACCCTGCAGCAGATCGCCGAGCTCACCGCCGCCGGTTGCGACATCGTGCGGGTGGCCTGCCCGCGCCAGGAGGACGCCGACGCGCTCGCCGAAATCGTCCGGCACAGCCAGATCCCGGTGATCGCCGACATCCACTTCCAGCCGCGCTACATCTTCGCCGCGATCGACGCCGGCTGCGCGGCGGTGCGGGTGAACCCGGGCAACATCAAGGAGTTCGACGGCCGGGTCGCCGAGGTCGCCAAGGCGGCCGCCGAGGCGGACATCCCGATCCGCATCGGGGTCAACGCCGGCTCGCTGGACAAGCGGTTCCTGGCCAAGTACGGCAAGGCCACCCCCGAGGCGCTCGTCGAGTCGGCGCTGTGGGAGGCCTCGCTGTTCGAGGAGCACGGCTTCGGCAACATCAAGATCAGCGTCAAGCACACCGACCCGGTGGTGATGGTGCAGGCCTACGAGATGCTCGCCGAGCGCTGCGACTACCCGCTGCACCTCGGCGTCACCGAGGCCGGGCCGGCGTTCCAGGGCACCATCAAGTCGGCGGTCGCCTTCGGCGCGCTGCTGTCGCGCGGGATCGGCGACACCATCCGGGTGTCGCTGTCGGCGCCGCCGATCGAGGAGGTCAAGGTCGGCAACCAGATCCTCGAGGCGCTCAACCTGCGGCCGCGCGGGCTGGAGATCGTGTCCTGTCCGTCCTGCGGGCGTGCCCAGGTCGACGTGTACACGCTGGCCAACGAGGTCTCCGCCGGGCTGCAGGGGCTCGACGTGCCGCTGCGGGTGGCGGTGATGGGCTGCGTGGTCAACGGGCCGGGCGAGGCCCGGGAGGCCGACCTCGGCGTGGCGTCCGGCAACGGCAAGGGCCAGATCTTCGTCAAGGGCGAGGTGATCAAGACCGTGCCGGAGTCGCAGATCGTCGAGACGCTGATCGAGGAGGCCATGCGGCTGGCCGAGGCGGCGCGCGGCGAAGACGGCAGCGGTTCGCCCGTGGTGACCGTAAGCTGAACCTGGCCCTGTGATCGGGGTCACCGCCCCGGGTTGAGAGAGCATCAGCATGTCGGCACCGCCCCTGTTCCGCCGCACCGGTGAACGACGGGTCACGGTGGTGCGCGATGCGGCCGCGGTGCGCGCGGTGTGCGACCGCGACCCGGTCGGGTCCTGCATGGTGGCCGCCCGGGTGGCCGAGGCCGGGGTGGAGCCCGCCGCGATCGGCGGCGAGCTGTGGACCCTCGGCCGGCCCACCGAGTCGTTGTGCTACGCCGGGCCGAACATCATTCCGCTGTGCGGCGGCCGGGCGGACCTGCACGCCTTCGCCGAGCAGGCGCTGAGCCGGCCGCGCCGGTGCTCCTCGCTGGTCGGCCGCGCCGAACTCGTGCTGCCGATGTGGCAGCGGCTGCAGGCCGGCTGGGGGCCGGCCCGCGACGTCCGGGCCGAACAGCCGCTGATGGCGCTGTCCGGTCCGCCGGCCTGCCCGACCGATCCCGCGGTGCGACAGGTGCGGATGGACGAGCTCGACGCCTACCTCGTCGCCGCGGTCGACATGTTCATCGGCGAGGTGGGGGTGGACCCGCGCGCCGGCGACGGCGGCCGGGCCTACCGGCGCCGGGTGGCGTCGTTGATCGCCGCCGGCCGGGCCTGGGCCCGGTTCGAGCGCGGCGAGGTGGTGTTCAAGGCCGAGGTCGGTGCGCAGTCCCCGGCGGTCGGGCAGATCCAGGGCGTGTGGGTGCACCCGGAGTGGCGGGGCCGCGGGCTCGGCGCGGCCGGCACCGCCACCGTCGCCGACGCGGTGGTGCGCGGCGGCCGGATCGCCAGCCTGTACGTGAACAGCTACAACACCGTCGCCCGGGCCACCTACGCGCGGGTGGGGTTCCACCGGGTGGGCACCTTCGCTACCGTACTGCTCGATTGACGCCGCGATCGGCCTTAGGCTGGCGGAATGAACGATCCGGACCGGAAAGTCGACCGCCGTGAGATCGCCGACGCGCTGGTGCGCGCGCTGGAGCGACGTCACGAAATCCTGGACGCCATCGTCGATTCCGACGACACCGACTCCGCGCTGAACAAGATCGTCAAGCTGCTGGGCACCTCCGAGGCCGGTGCCCGGGCGGTGCTGGGGCTGTCGTTCGACCGGCTCACCCGCGACTCGCGCCGGCGTATCGCCCGCGAGCTCGACGACCTCAACGCCGAACTGAGCTTCACCCTCGGCGAGCGGCCCGCCGCGTCGGGGGAGCAGCTGCAGCTGCGGCCCTTCGACCCGGCCGCCGACCGGGACATCTTCGCCGCCCGCACCGCCGACGTCGGCACGGCCGGCGACGGCTCCGGCGCGCCGCCCGGGGACCTCGACGAGGAGATCCGGGCCGCACAGCGGCGGATGGCCGACGAGGAGGCGGCCTGGCTGGTCGCCGTCGCCGACGGCCGCAAGGTGGGCATGGTGTTCGGCGAGCTCGCCGACGGCGAGGTCAACGTGCGGATCTGGATCCACCCGGACCACCGCCGCAAGGGGTACGGCACCGCCGCGCTGCGCCGCTCCCGCTCGGAGATGGCCGCGTACTTCCCGGCGGTGCCGCTGGTGGTGCGGGCCCCGGCGGCCGGCACCCGCTAGGCACGGGTGCCCCCGGTCACGGGGGCGTCACGGCCCGGTCACGGTGCGCCTCCCCGGGATCACACCGTCACGCCCATAACATCGGCCTCAATGGTCACAAAAACCTCAGTTGTCGCGTGGGCGTCCCGGGTGGTGGCGATCGTGGCGGCGGCCGGCACGATCGCCGCGCTGAGTGCCTGCACCCCCCGCCCGGACGGGCCGGAGCCCGCCGCCGAACGGTTCTTCGCCGCGCTGGCCGCCGGCGACACCACCGCGGCGGCCGAGCTGACCGACCGGCCCGGCGAGGCGCGCACCGCGCTCAACGAGGCCTGGGCGGGGCTGCAGGCCACCGGGCTGGACGCCCGGATCACCGGGTCGAAGTACACGCTGGACACCGGCAGCGTCGGCTACCGCTACACCTGGCACCTGCCCAGGGACCGCACCTGGAGCTACGACGGCCGGCTGGCCATGGTGCGCGACGAGGGCCGCTGGCGGGTGCGCTGGACCACCACCAACCTGCACCCGCGGCTGGGGGAGAACCAGACCTTCGCGCTGCGCGCCGACCCGCCGCCGCGCGCCTCGGTCAACGAGCGCGGCGGCACCCCGGTGCTGCAGCCCGGCTACCTCTACCACTACGCGCTCGACGCCCGCGCCGCCGGGCCGGAGCTCATCCGCACCGCCCACGCGGTCGTCGACGCGCTGCGCCCGTTCGCCGGCGTCCTCGACCCGGACACCCTCGACCCGCAGGTGCTGGCCGAGCGGGCCAGCTCGGCGGCCGGTGCGCTGAGCCTGATCACGCTGCACCCGCGTGACCACGAGCCGGTGGCGGCGGCTATCGGCGGGCTGCCCGGGGTGGTCGTCACCCCGCAGGCCGAGCTGCTGCCCACCGACGAGTCGTTCGCCCCGGCCGTGCTCAGCGAGATCAAGAAGGCGGTGCAGGACGACCTCGACGGCCAGGCCGGCTGGCGGGTGGTCACCGTCAACCAGAACGGCGTCGAGGTCGACGTGCTCACCGAGGCGCCCGGCCGGCCCGCCCCGTCGATCACCGTCAGCCTCGACCGCACCGTGCAGAACGCCGCGCAGGGTGCCGTCGACTCCGTGGCCAGGCAGGCGATGATCGTGGCGATCAAGCCGTCGACCGGCGAGATCCTGGCGGTGGCGCAGAACGCGGCGGCCGACGCCGAGGGCCCGATCGCCACCATGGGCCTGTACCCGCCCGGATCGACGTTCAAGATCATCACCGCCGGCGCGGCCATCGACCGCGACCTGGCCACCCCGAACACGCTGCTGGGCTGCCCCGGCAAGCTCGACATCGGCCACCGCACGGTGCCCAACTACGGCGGTTTCGACCTGGGCACCGTGCCGCTGTCGCGGGCGTTCGCGAGCTCGTGCAACACCACCTTCGCCGAACTGGCCAGCCGGATGCCGCCGCGCGGGCTGTCGGCGGCCGCACTCCAGTACGGGCTGGGCACCGACTTCGAGATCGAGGGGCTGCCCACCGTCACCGGCTCGGTGCCGCCGACGGTCGACCTGGCCGAACTCGTCGAGGACGGCTTCGGCCAGGGCAAGGTGCTGGCCAGCCCGTTCGGCATGGCGCTGGTCGCCGCCACCGTGGCGGCCGGGCGTACCCCGGTGCCCCGGCTCATCGAGGGCCGCCGGACCGTGGTCAACGGCGAGCTGCCGCCGGTCAGCCCGAAGGCCGTCGACGGGCTGCGGCCGATGATGCGGCTGGTGGTCACCAACGGCACCGCCGAGCCGCTGCAGGGCGCCGGCGACGTGCGCGGCAAGACCGGGGAGGCCGAGTTTGCCGGCGGGTCGCACTCCTGGTTCGCCGGCTACCGCGGCGACCTGGCGTTCGCCGCGCTGATCGTCGGCGGCGGCAGTTCGGAGTACGCGGTGCGCATGGTGCGCCGGATGCTCGACGCGCTGCCGCCCGACTACCTGGCCTGACGCCGGTAACCTGGCAGCCATGACGGGTCTGGATCCGGCGACGCAGTCCGAGCCGGCGCTGCGGATCTCCGATGCGGACCGCAACGGCACGCTGCGCCGGCTGCACAACGCCGTCGCGCTCGGGCTGATCGACATCGAGGAGTTCGAGCAGCGCTCGGCGGCGGTGTCGCGGGCCCGGCTGCGCGAGGACCTCGACGCGCTGGTCGGCGACCTGCCCGGCCCGGGCGCCATCGTCACCTCGGCGGCCGACCGGGTCGAGTTGCGCGGTGTGCTGAGCCCGCTGAGGCGGCACGGCGAGTGGGTGGTGCCGACCCGGCTGGCCCTGGTGCGCCGGATCGGCTCGGTGGACCTCGACCTGACCCGTGCCCGGTTCGCCGGGCCGATCGTGGTGATCGAGCTCGACGTGCGGTTCGGCTCGGTGGACGTGCGGCTGCCCGACGGGGCGAGCGCCTCGATCGACGACGTCGAGGTCAACGTCGGCAGTGCCCGCGACCACCGCCGCGACGCGCCGGCCGAGGGCCGGCCGCACGTGGTGTTCACCGGCTCGATCCTGTGCGGGTCGCTGGAGATCCGCGGGCCGCGCCAGGGGCTGCTCAAGCGGCTGCGCGGCCGCGGCTAGCGGCGCTGCAGCACCGCGAAGGACAGCGTGGCCCGGGCGGCGAGCCGGTCCCGCGCCACGTCGACGACGTCCACGGTGGTCACGATCAGCCGGCGGCCCGCCCGCAGCAGCGTCGCCTCGGCGCGCGCCGGGCCGGTCAGCACCGGGGCCAGGAAGTGGATGGTCATGTCGGCGGTGGTGACGTCCTGGTCGGCCCCGACGTGCCGGCCGGCCAGCCGGCCCGCCGCGATGTCGATCAGGGTGGCCACCAGCCCGCCCTGCAGCGCCCCGCGCACATTGGCCAGATCGGGGCGGTTGGCCAGCTCCATCACCACCCGGTCGTCGGCCACCACGACGTCGCGGCAGTCCAGCCGGTGCAGCAGATGGTCCGGGTCGGCGAGGGTGGGCCGGGGCTCGGTGCGCATGCCCCACAGGCTAACATCGACGTTCTCCGAAAAAGAGATCATCATTCTCCGACTACGCTGGCGGTATGCCTGTTCGCTCCGCGCTTCGCCCCGGTGTGCTGTCCCCGACCCGTCCGGTGCCCAAGTCCATCCCGCGCCCGGAGTACGCGTGGAAGCCGACCGCCGACGAGGGGCACGAGCCCTGGGTGCAGACCCCCGAGGTGATCGAGAAGATGCGCATCGCCGGGCGCATCGCCGCCGGCGCGCTGGCCGAGGCGGGCAAGGCGGTCGCCCCCGGGGTGACCACCGACGAGCTCGACCGCATCGCCCACGAGTACATGTGCGACCACGGCGCCTACCCGTCGACGCTCGGCTACAAGGGCTTTCCGAAGTCCTGCTGCACCTCGCTGAACGAGGTGATCTGCCACGGCATCCCGGACTCGACCGTGATCGAGGACGGCGACATCGTCAACATCGACGTGACCGCCTACATCCACGGCGTGCACGGCGACACCAACGCCACCTTCCTGGCCGGTGACGTCGCCGAGGAGCACCGGTTGCTCGTGGAGCGCACCCGGGAGGCGATGATGCGCGCGATCAAGGCCGTCAAGCCGGGCCGGTCGCTGTCGGTCATCGGCCGGGTCATCGAGTCGTACGCGAACCGCTTCGGCTACAACGTGGTCCGCGACTTCACCGGCCACGGCATCGGGACCACCTTCCACAACGGGCTGGTGGTGCTGCACTACGACCAGCCCTCGGTCACCACGGTGATGGAACCGGGCATGACCTTCACCATCGAGCCGATGATCAACCTCGGGTCGCTGGACTACGAGATCTGGGACGACGGCTGGACCGTGGTCACCAAGGACCGCAAGTGGACGGCGCAGTTCGAGCACACCCTGGTGGTCACCGAGGACGGCGCCGAGATCCTCACCCTGGCGTGAGGGGCGCGCTGCTGGTCGCCGGCACCACCTCCGACGCCGGCAAGTCCATGGTGGTGGCCGGGCTGTGCCGGCTGCTGGCCCGCCGCGGCGTGCGGGTGGCGCCGTTCAAGGCGCAGAACATGTCCAACAACTCCGCGGTCACCGTGGAGGGCGGCGAGATCGGCCGCGCCCAGGCCATGCAGGCCCGCGCGGCCGGGCTGGCGCCCAGCGTCCGCTTCAACCCGGTCCTGCTCAAACCCGGCAGCGACCGCACCTCGCAACTGGTGCTGCGCGGCCGGGTCGCCGGGTCGGTGCGCGCCGGCGACTACTTCACCCACCGGGAGCGGTTGGCCGCCGTCGTCGCCGACGAACTCGCCTCGCTGCGAAGCGAATTCGACGTCGTGCTGTGCGAGGGCGCGGGCTCGCCGGCCGAGATCAACCTGCGGGCAACCGATCTGGCCAACCTGGGGCTGGCGCGGGCGGCGGATCTGCCGGTGCTGCTGGTCGGCGACATCGACCGCGGCGGGCTGCTGGCGCACTTCTTCGGCACCGTGGCGATCCTCGCACCCGAGGACCAGCGCCACCTCGCGGGATTTCTGGTCAACAAGTTCCGCGGCGACCCGGCGCTGCTGGAACCCGGCCTGCGCGAGTTGCACCGGCGCACCGGCCGGCCCACCTACGGGGTGGTGCCGTACGCCGACGAGCTGTGGCTGGACACCGAGGACTCGGTGTCGGTGGTGGCCGGCGCGACCGTGGGCCGGCCGCAGCCGGCGCGCGGCGGCGAGACGCTGACCGTCGCGGCGGTGCGCTTCCCGCGCATCTCCAACTCCACCGACGTCGAGGCGCTGGCGTGCGAACCGGGCGTGCTGGTGCGCTGGGCCGCCCACCCGGCCGACCTGGCCGACGCCGACCTGGTGGTGCTGCCCGGCAGCAAGGCCACCGTCGCCGACCTGGCCTGGCTGCGGGAGCGCGGCCTGGCCGAGGCGGTCACCGCGCACGCCGCGGCCGGCCGGCCGGTGCTCGGCGTGTGCGGCGGCTTCCAGATGCTGTGCCGGCGCATCGCGGACGACGTGGAGACCCGCGTCGGCACCGTGGACGGCCTGGGCCTGCTCGACGCCGACATCGCCTTCGCCCCGGACAAGACGCTGCGCCACCACACCGAGCCCTGGTACGGCTACGAGATCCACCACGGCCGGGTGGTGCGCTGCGCCGCCGACGACTGGGCCGGGGTCGGGCACCGCGCCGGGGCGGTGTACGGCACCCACTGGCACGGTCTGCTGGACAACGACGCGCTGCGCCGGGACTGGCTGGCCGAGGTGGCCGCCGCGGCCGGCCGGCACGGCTTCGTGGTCGCCGACGACGTGAACGTGTCCGCCCGCCGGGACGCCCAACTCGACCTGATGGCAGACCTGCTGGCCGAACACGTCGATCTCGACGCGGTGTTCGCGCTCATCGCCGACGGTGTGCCGGACCGGCCGGTCCTGCACACCACGGTGCGCTCCGGGCGAGTGTGCTGACCGGTCCGCGACCCGCCCGCACCGCGATCTTCCGCACCGATCCACTGCCGTCAGCAAAATCTTACCGACGCAATTCTTCCATCGGTGACAGCTGAATCCATGGGGCAGAAGCGATCTCGTGGAAATTGTTAATAACGAAAATTCCGCGGCAAATCGCCACCGGACAGTGGCCGAATCGTTATCGTGATGCGTCGAATCGGCGGCGTGGACACCGAAGGTGGTGGAACGTGGACGTTCGGACGAATGCGGCGCGACTCGGAACCGCAACCCTGGCCCTGGCGCTCGGCCTCGCGGTCGGCACCGGGCAGGCCCCGGCCCGGGCCGAGACGGAGCCCGGCGAGACCCCGGCCGGCGAGGCGGCGGCCGAGGTCGGCACGCCGCCGGACGCCGCGGCGGAATCGCCCGGCGCGGCGTCGAATTCCCCGCGCGGCGGACCTGATTCGAGCGCACCACGGGACGACACCGACGAGCCCGACCCGCTCGACGAGATCCCCGCCGGCGAGCTCGACGAGCCCCGGGACGGCACGGACCGCGACGAGCCCCCGGACGGCACCGACCTCGACGAGCCGGCGCCGCAGCTCGACGACCCCGAGCCGGCGGACCTCGCGCCGCAACCCGAACCCGACGCCGACACCGACGCCGGGGGCGCACCGGCCGGCCCCGAACCCGCACCGCGCGACCCGGGGGTGACCGTGGCCGTACCGGCCCGGACGGCCGGCGCCGAATCCGGCACCGACGGCGGTGGTCTCGTCGACGCCGGTGGCCAGGTGCCGATCCTGACCCCCGGGGTGGTCGAATCCGGCTCCGAGCCCGGCGAGGGGGACCAGGTGCCCGACGAACCGCCTTCGGGCGGCCCGTCTTCCGGCACCGTCGAGCTCGGCGGTGGCGGTGGCTGGTCGCCGATCGCCGAACTGGTGGCGCTGCCGGTGCGGATCGTGACCGGGGTGCTCGGCCTGCTCGGGTTCGCGCCGGCCGCCGCCCTGCCGGCACCCGGCCTGCCCGCGAATCCGCTCGGCTCCCTGCTGGATTTCGTGTTCGTCGCGCTGCGGCGGGTGCAGAGCCTGCTGTTCAACGCCGCCCCGACCGCAGTGGTCAAGGTCGGCGAACCCGGACCGGACGGGGTGGTGACCGGGACGGTCGTCGGCTTCGATCCGGACGGCGACCCGCTGGAGTACCGGATCGTGGCGGGCCCGTCGCACGGCAGCGTGACCATCGACGCCCACGGCAACTTCACCTACACCCCGGACGGCCTGGTCTCCGCGGACAGTTTCCGGATCGCGGTGATCGACAAGGGATTCCACCTGCACGGCCTGCTCGGCTGGCTGCGCCCCGGCGGCGGCCACAGCACCGTGGTGACGGTGCAGGTCGTCAACGACACCCCGGCGCTGGTGGAGGTCACCCGGCAGGTGGACCACACCACCGGTGTGGTCACCGCGACGGTGCGGCTCACCGACCGGGACGGCCGGCCGGTGGCCGGGGTGTCCGTGCTGGGGCCGGACCCCGAACTCGGCACCGTCGAGCTCGTCGCGCTCGACGACGCGGGGCTGTTCGAGTGGCGGTTCGTGCCGCGGCCGGAGGCCCGTACCGGCGCCGGCCCGGACGACGTCGCGGTCTTCACCCTGGTCGCCATGCACGGCGGCCGCCCGTATCCGCTGACGCTGCAGGCGCCGATCGTGCCCGACGACGGTCCGGTCGGCTACCTGGAGACCACCATCGTCAACCTGAACAACCCGATCGACGTGGTGCCGCTGCCCGACGGCTATCTGGTGCTGGTGCCCGAACCCGTGCAGCTGCACGTGAGCCCGGACCTGGTCCTGACGCCGACCGAGCTCACCCTGATCCCGGATTACGTGGTGCCGGCCCCGCAGCCGATGGTCGTCACCGTGACCGGTGAGCTGACGATCACCAGCGGCGTCGGCCTCACCCCGGTCGGCGTGCGGGTCGAGGAACCGATCACCGGCGTCGCCCGGATCGGCGACAGCTACCTGGTGTCCGGCCGCACCGGGCTGCGGCTGATGGGCGTGGAGGATCTCGGCGGCGTGATCGACATCCCGGTCGGCGGCGACGAGGTCACCACGATCTGGCAGACCGGCGCCGACACCGTCGCCGCGGCCGGCAGGCACGCGGTGAGCTCGCTGATGGTGCTGTTCGACCTCACCCTGGGGGCGCGCGGCGTCGCCGCCGCCACCACCGGGGCGCACGCCGAGGTGCTCGGCACCGTCGACTTCGGCGACGCCGAGGTCGGGCACCTCGTCGGCGGTCCGGGCTGGCTGGCGGTCTCGGTGACCGGGGCCGACACCACCGAGGTGGTGTTCATCGACACCGTGACCGACTGGGGCGAGCCGATCTTCGAGGCCGGCGCCACCATCGAGGTGGTCGGCGAAGTGGCCGGCATGGCCGTCAGCCCGGACGGCGGGACGCTCTACATCCTGGAGCGCTCCGGCACGCTGTCGGTCTACCGCGTGTTCACCGATTACGACCAGCCCTGGCCCGGGCTGATGGGCACCGTGTCCATCGACGGCGCCGGCCGGGTGACCGCGCTGTCGGACCGGGTCATCGCCGTCACCGACACCGCGGCCGGCACGGTGCGGATCATCGAGCTCGACCCGTACTGGTGGGGCTGATTGGCCACCCGTCCGAAACCACCCCGCCGCCCGGAGGCCCGGCGGTACGGTGGCGGGGTGCCGACCACGATGACCACCATCGACGGCTTCCCGGTCGCGGTCGAGGTCGGCGGTCCCGAACGCGCGACCGACACGTCCGCCGTGGTGCTGCTGGCAGCGGCCGGCCTGCCGCCGGCCGCCTACGACACGCTGTGCCGCCGCCTGCACACCGCCGCGCTGCGCACGGTGGTGATCGGCGCCGACGACCGGCTGACGGCGAAGGCGGCCGTCGCGCTGCTCGACGAGTTGGGGGTGAAATGGTCGGTGGTGGTGGGGGACCGGGCCGGCGGCGCGCTGGCCTGGGAGCTGGCCGCCACCCGCGCCGACCGGTTCACCGGGCTGGTCGCCGTCGACGCCGGCCATCCCCGGGTGCCCGATCTGCACGGGACGGTGCGCGACGCGCACTGCCCGCCGGTGGAGATCGACACCACCGTGCTGACCGGCAGCGCGGCCGCCCACAGCCTCGCCCGGGCCAGCGGGCGCTGGGTCTACGGCGACTACCGGGTGGTGGAACTGCCGCGCCGGCGCACCGGCCCGCAGCTCACCGCCCAGCTCGCCGCCGAGATCGTGTTGCGCACCAGCACCTGGTGAGCTACCAGCGCACCAGCCGGAACGGGTAGACGAAGGCGCCGCCGGGCGCGCCGTCGCAGCCGACGGCGAACGACGAGGTCAACGTGCCCTCCAGAGTGACGGCGTCCCAGGTGTACTCGTCGCGGGTCGGGATCACCGGGCCGTAGTAGACGTTGCCGCAGCGCAGCCCGTCCGGCACGTCGACGACCATGGTGTAGCGGCCGTCGACCAGGTGCGCCTCGCCGATGTAGCCGTAGGCCTTGGCGATCGGTTCCGGGATCGCGGTGATCGACACGCAGTTCTCCCGCACCGGCACGCAGTTCGACACCGCCCATTTCCAGGTGTGGAAGTCGTAGCGGTCCGGGATCTCCAACTGGTAGTTGGCGTAGAACGGTTCGGCGCGGCCGTGCGCCGGCCCGACCAGACCCAGCGCGGCCAGCACCGCCGCCAGCAGCAAACCCGTCCTCGACCCGGGGCTCGTCCTCATCGTCGTGTCCCTCGTCCTCACCGCTACATGTGTGCGCCGCCGTCGACCCGCACCTCGGCGCCGGTGACGAAGGAGGCGTCGTCGCAGCCGAGCATCGCCACCACCCCGGCCACCGCATCCGGGGCGGCGAACGCGGCACCGTCGGGCAGCGGCAGCATCGGCGCCATCTTGCCGAACAGGTCGAAGTCGGCGTCCTCGGGCAGGCCCGGGCCCACGTTCTGGCCCGACCGGCCGGACCCGTCGGTCATGCCGGAGGAGATCGAACCCGGCTGCACGCAGTTGAACCGGATGCCGGCCTTGGCGAACTCCATCGCCCAGGTGTGCGTCATCGACAGCACCCCGCCCTTGGAGGCGGCGTAGGCCGCCATGTACGGGTGGGCGAAGTGCGCGGAGGTCGAGCTGAAGTTCACCACCGCCGGGCCGCGGCCCTGCTGCAGCGCACCGATCGCCTCCCGGGTGACCAGGAAGGTGCCGATCAGGTTCACCCGCAGCACCTGCTCGAACTCGGCCAGGGTGGTCCGGGCCAGATGCGCCGAGCGCAGAATGCCCGCGGCGTTGACCAGGGTGTCCAGGCCGCCGAGCCACGCCACCGCCTCGGCCACCCCGGCCCGCACCGACGCCTCGTCGCCCACGTCCATCACCACCGTGTGCAACCGGTCGCCGTCGGCGCCGGCCTTCGCCACGGTGTCGGCCAGCCCGGTCGGGCTGATGTCGGCCGCCGCCACCGTCCCGCCCTCGGCGAGAATCCGCAGCACACAGGCCTGGCCGATCCCCGAACCGGCACCGGTGATCAACGTCCGCCGCCCCTGGTAACGCGAACTCGGCGCGGTCGCTCCTGCCACGGTTGAATCACTCCTCTCGGCGCCTCCGGCGATACCCGCGCACTACGTTCCCGCCGCACCGGCCGCGGCCGCCCCGCCCCGTCCCGATGGGTGGGACACCGGGTGCCGTCCGCACGGGCGGGCTGTCACCGTCTTGTCGAATCGGGCGATCCACATCACGGAGGTTTGTGCACCACATGGCGAACGAGGCCGGTACCGGACCGGACCGGTGGTCCAGCGGGATCAGTCTCGGCCGTGGCAGCAAGCCGATGCAGGCGGTCGGTGGGTTGTTCGCGATGTCGGCGGATGCGATCCGGTTCGCGTTCCGGCGGCCGTTTCAGGGCCGGGAGTTCATCGAGCAGTCGTGGTTCATCGCGCGGGTGTCGTTGGCGCCGACGTTGCTGGTGGCGATCCCGTTCACGGTGTTGGTGAGTTTCACGCTCAACATCCTGTTGCGGGAGTTGGGGGCGGCGGATCTGTCCGGGGCGGGTGCGGCGTTCGGGGCGGTGACGCAGGTGGGTCCGATGGTGACGGTGCTCATCGTGGCGGGGGCGGGGGCGACGGCGATGTGCGCCGATCTGGGGTCGCGGACGATCCGGGAGGAGATCGACGCGATGGAGGTGCTCGGCATCGACCCGGTGCAGCGGTTGGTGACGCCGCGGATGCTGGCCTCGGGGTTGGTGGCGCTGTTGTTGAACAGCCTGGTGGTGATCATCGGGATCGTCGGGGGGTATGCGTTCTCGGTGTTCGTCCAGGATGTGAATCCGGGGGCGTTCGCGGCGGGGATCACGTTGCTGACCGGGGTGCCGGAGGTGGTGATCTCGTGTGTCAAGGCGGCGTTGTTCGGGTGGATCGCCGGGCTGGTGGCCTGTTACCGGGGGTTGACGATCTCCGGTGGCGGCGCCAAGGCGGTGGGCAACGCGGTCAATGAGACGGTGGTCTACGCGTTCATGGCGCTGTTCGTCATCAACGTCGTGGTGACCGCCATCGGCATCCAGATGACGTCCAATTGACCACCCAATCGACCGAGGAAGACATGACGGGAATCGGTGTCCTGCATCCGCGATTGGCCCGCCAACTCGGCCGGCCGATCGGCGTGCTCAACCGCATCGGCGACCACACCGCCTTCTACGGGCGGGCGTTGGCGGGCGTGCCGCATGCGGCGGTGCATTTCCGTAAGGAGATCGTGCGGTTGATCGCCGAGATCTCGATGGGGGCCGGGACGCTGGCGATGATCGGCGGCACGGTGGCGATCGTGGGGTTCCTGACGCTGGCGGCCGGTGGCACGTTGGCGGTGCAGGGGTATTCGTCGCTGGGTGATATCGGGATCGAGGCGCTGACGGGGTTTTTGGCGGCGTTCATCAATGTGCGGATCGCCGCGCCGGTGGTGGCCGGGATCGGGTTGGCGGCCACGTTCGGGGCGGGGGTGACCGCGCAGTTGGGGGCGATGCGGATCAACGAGGAGGTCGATGCGCTGGAGACGATGGGGATCCGGCCGATCGAGTATCTGGTCAGTACCCGCATCGTGGCGGGGATGTTGGCGATCACGCCGTTGTACTCGATCGCGGTGATCCTGTCGTTCGTGGCCAGTCAGTTCACCACGGTGGTGTTGTTCGGTCAGTCGGCGGGTCTGTATGCGCACTACTTCGACACGTTTCTGAATCCGATCGATCTGTTGTGGTCGTTTCTGCAGGCGATTCTGATGGCGATCACGGTGTTGCTGATCCACACCTATTTCGGGTATTTCGCCTCCGGTGGGCCGTCGGGGGTGGGGGTGGCGGTCGGTAACGCGGTGCGGACGTCGCTGATCGTGGTGGTGTCGGTGACCCTGCTGGTGTCGCTGTCGGTCTACGGCGCCAACGGCAACTTCAACCTGTCCGGATAG
>Ga0207874_1000345_pt1 | contig 69229 bp, 60 predicted proteins | sample HigsolmetaAR201D_FD_184833 | JGI IMG/M metagenome (GOLD analysis project Ga0207874, IMG submission 184833) | Ionic liquid and high solid enriched microbial communities from the Joint BioEnergy Institute, USA - AR20-1-D (SPAdes) (version 2) ...
GTCCTCCGGCATCCCCCTCTCCCTCAGCCGCCCCCGGATCAGCGGCCCGTAGCGCCCCTGCCGCTCCAGCCACAGCGCCGTCCGCTCCCGGTTCGGACCCGCTAGAAACTCGATCCAGCGCTCGACGCTGCGGTTCAGCGTGACCGGAAGATCCCATGTCGCTCCGCTCGTCGTGTCCCGCTCCTCGGGCATCTCTTCGAGGAGCTGGTCCATGGGCGCCGGATCGACGGGCTGCCCGTCCCGCAGCATGACACGCATGGCGCCGTGGCCGAGGAACGTGAGCGCGAGGCCGATCAGGAAGAGGTATGCGACGGGGTTCGACTTCATCGTTCTCGCCCGACCCGATGACTTTGCGAATCGTTGTCTTAGAGAGGTTTCCAGGCCTCATACGTGCCCGAAAAACATATGTTCCGATGGAGGGCGAGGCGGGCGGAAATACGCGCCAACGCCGCGAGGGCAGCGTGGCGCGCGAACGAACAGGCGAACGTACGACCGGTCCGCGAAGATCGGTCAGTTGTCCAGTGGGACCTCGACCCGGTCGCCGGGCCGGATGATGGCATCCGCCGACAGCCGGTTCCACCGGAGGAGCTGCTCGGTGCTCACGCCGTGCCGCTGCGCAATGGCGGACAGCGTGTCACCGGGCCTCACCTGGTAGACCACCACGCGGGCGGCGGCCCCCGACTTCCGGATCGTGAGCCGCTGCCCCGGCCGGATCGTGCTGCCGTTGCCGAGGTTGTTCCACTCCCGGAGCTGCTGGACCGTGACGCCGTGCTTGCGCGCGATGCTCCAGAGGCTATCGCCCTTGCGCACCTGGTACACGACCGTCCCGCCCTGGGCGGACGATCCGGCCGAGCTCGAGGACTTCGTCGTGGACGACCCGGCCGTGGAGGAGGCCGCCGTGGAGGCCGACCGGGTCCCGGCCGATGCGGTCCGTACCAGGGACGGGTGGAGCGGAATGGTCAGCCGCTGGCCGACGGAGAGCTTGCCCGGGTCTCTGATGTTGTTGGCCAGTTGTATCGCGCGCACCGAGCTGCCGTAGCGCTTCGCGATGGCGGACAGCGTTTCTCCGCGGCGCACGACGTGGATCCGCATGGTCACCCGCTCTTCCGGCGGGATCTCGGCGAACGCGACCGCGAACCGTTCCGCGTGGCCGTAGGGGACCCGCACCTGAGTGGCCCGGCCCGGCGGCGTCATCCCCAGCAGGAACTGGGGATTGAGCATTTCGATCTCGGACCTGTCCACACCGGCCGCCCTGGCGATGACGGCGAGCTCCGTGGCATCCGGAACGGTCACGAACTCGAACTTCTCGGGTTCCTGCGGGATGATGTCCTCGAACCCGAAGCGTTCCGGGTACTTCCCGATGATCGCGGCCGCAATGAGCATCGGCACGTAGTTGCGGGTCTCCCTCGGGAGAGCGGACTCGATGGTCCAGAAGAGGGAGTCGTTCCCGGTCGCTCCCCCCGCCTGCCGCTGGAGGAGCCTCTGCACGCGGTGCTCCCCCGTGTTGTAGGCGGCCGCCGCCAGGTACCAGCTCCCGAACTGGTTGTACAGGTCCTGGAGATAGTCGAGCGCGGCCTCCGTGGAGCGCACCGGGTCGCGGCGTTCATCCACGAACTCGTTGATCTGGAGCCCGTAACGGCGCCCGGTTCCGGCAATGAACTGCCAGATGCCCACGGCCCGCGCGCGGGAGTAGGCGCGGGGTGAAAAGCCGCTCTCGATCAGCGCGAGGTAGATCAGGTCCTCGGGCATCCCGCGAGCCCGCAGCCGCTCACGGATCAACTCTTCGTAACGTCCCTTCCGCTCGAGGTACGTCCGGAAGCGGTCCCGGTGCTGTTTCCGGAAGTAATCGAGCCAGAACTGGACCCGCTCGTTGTAGTGGATGGGGATGTCGAAATCCCTGAGGTCGCCGACGAGCCCGTCGGGGAGCGGGATGGGGACGGCGGCATCCGGGATGGACTCCGCCTGCTCGGCGGCGAGGAGCATGTCCGCCTGTTCCTGAAGGAAGAGCCGGTCCTCGGGCCAGGTACCGAAGTCCAGCGGGAGCGGTTCCTCCAGGAGGACCGGCTCGACCGGCTCGGGCGTCGGAATCCGTTTCGTCGTCGGCGAGCACGCGGCGAGCGCAAGACCGGCGACGAGCACGCACAGGCGGCGCACGTTCATGTCTTGAGCCTCACCGAACCTCCAGGAAGTTGCCGAGCAGCCGGTTGATGGCGTTCAGCGCGGCGATGGCCGCCGCCCGGATCGGGTCGTTGTCCACGAACACCGCGCCGATATAGCGGCCCGGCGGCGGCCCGGCCCGATAGAGGGAGACCAGCATCAGATCCGCGTCGAAAGCGCGCTGTACCTTGACGCCCGCGAGCGTCAGGCCGAGGTGCTCGGGCACGATCTCGTCGATTGCGTCAAGCGCGGCGAGCACGGCGGTCCGCCGTTCGATCAGGTCGCCTCGCTCACCGACCGCTTCGCCCACGTACTCCCTTCCCTGCCAATCGAGCGTGACCCGGACGCGCACGACCGCATCCGCCTCCTGGACACGTTCAGCGCCGACGAACCGCACGCGTTCGCGCACGGGCCGATCGGCGCGGGTGAGGATCTGGAGCGAGCCCTCCTGGAGGGCGATCCCGGCGTCATCCAGCAAGCGCTTTGCGGCTTGCGCGAGGGCGCGGTGGTCGGAGCCGGGCCGGCAGACGACGCCAATCGTTGACGACTCTCCGTCGAACACGACGAACTCGACGCCGGCGAGCTCCTCCAGCCTGGCGCGCAGTTGGCGCCGCACCGTCGGATCGACGCTGATCAGTGATGCCACGCCGCCGGCACTCCGGCCCAGGATGACAACTCAGCCGTGCAGGGAGAGGACGGGCTGGCCGAAAATAGACGCGGCGCGCCGGGCTTGTCAAGCAACGGCGCGGCGCCACGCTGTGGCGGGCACGGCGCGGGGCCGCCGTTCGACGGCGCAGGAGCTCAGTAGCGCAGCAGCGCTCCCACGCCGTCCGAGTCCATCATGGATTCCGGCGGCACGAAGTACAGGCGGACATCCTGCTCCTCGGCCACCCGGATCACGGACTCGACCAGGTCGACCCCGGTGGCGAGGGGGCCGCCGCAGTACGGGCAGATCAGCTCGGTCGTATCGAGATAGAACCCGCACTGCGTGCACCGGGAACCGGTGCGCTGCCAACCACGGGCCAGAACGACCGAATCCGCCCTGCCCTCCTGGAGACTCCGCAGCGTGTCGGCGAATCCCCGGACGGCCAGATGGCCGTGATGGGCGCGGTCCCGCAGGGTGCGGACCGCTTCGGTCTCGAATCGCTCGCGCTGTTCCAGGATGAACGGCGCGATCCGCTCCAGGAGCTCGGCCGCGGTGGCGTGGATCGGCGCATGGTCCGTGTGCGCCACCATCTCCCGGATCTGCGCGGGCAGGAAATCCACGAAGCTGCGGACGTTCTCCTCGGTACCGAGCACGATCAGGTCGTCCGGTCGGTACCGCCGTACGAACTCCGCGACCTCGAGGGAGAATTCCTTGAAGAAGTGCCGGACCTCCTCGGCCTTGTAACGCTGGAACGCAGGCGAGGCCTCGCCGCCGGCCTTGACGTCGTGGGGCGTCGGGTACGGTGCCGTCGAGACCTGGTGCTCGTGCATCGTGAGGCCCAGCTCCGTGGTGAGGAGCCGCAGATGCTCACGGTCGACGATGATGATCCCGTGCCGCCGGTGCGTCTCCGTGATCTCGGCGAGCGGTCCGATCACCGGCTGTTCGGCGATCGTGGTCTGGTTCCGGACCGGCACCGGGAACTGGAGGCCTTCGAACCAGTCTCCGCCGATCTCGACGTACACGGCGGCGCCCTTGTTGACCGGATCGAACTGCTCGTCCAGCCACCGGTCGACGCGGGCGAAGGCCTCGCCCACCGGCTCCCGATGGTGGTTCGGCCGGTCGCTGTCCAGCTCCACGTACTGGGCACGCCGCTGGTCCAGGAAGATCCGGTACGTCCTCTTGTTGTCCGAGTTGACGGACATGTCGAGGAACACCGAGAGGACCGGCGGCCGGCCAGCAGGCCGGTGCAATAGACGGAGAATGTCGTACCTCGAGATCATGGCCGGGGGTCGACGGGTTACGTTCTGCGACCTCGATCAACGAGGGCAAGGAGCGTGCCCCCGGCCGATCCCGATACGTGGGTCCGATCGCCTGGCCGGCGCGTCAGAGATGGTAGTTCGGCGCCTCCCGGGTGATCGTCACGTCGTGCGGGTGGGACTCCCGGAGCCCGCCTTGCGTAATGCGCACGAACTTCGTCCGCGTGCGCAGTTCCTCGATGTCCCGGCAACCGCAGTAGCCCATGCCGCTGCGCAGCCCGCCGACGAGCTGGAAGATCACATCCGCGACCGGCCCCTTGTAGGGCACGCGCCCCTCGATCCCCTCGGGCACGAACTTGCGCGCGGCGGCCGCGTCCTCCTGGAAGTAGCGGTCCGCCGAACCCTGCTCCATGGCGCTGAGCGAGCCCATGCCGCGCACGGTCTTGTAGCGCCGGCCCTCGAGGAGGAAGCTCTCGCCGGGGCTCTCCTCCGTGCCGGCCAGGAGGGATCCCATCATGACCGAATGCGCGCCGGCGGCGATGGCCTTGACGATGTCCCCCGAGTACTTGATCCCGCCATCCGCGATCACGGGAACCTCGCCCTCCACGCCGCGCACCGCATCGAGCACCGCGGAGAACTGGGGCACGCCCACGCCCGTCACCACCCGGGTGGTGCAAATGCTCCCCGGCCCGACGCCCACCTTCACCGCATCCGCGCCCCGCTCCACCAGCGCGCGGGCCCCCTCGGCCGTGGCCACGTTGCCGGCGATGATCTGCGCGTCCGGGAACTTCTCCCGCGTCCGGGCGAGCGCCTGCAGCACGCCTTCGGAGTGCCCGTGGGCCGTGTCGATCACGAGCACGTCACAGCCGGCGTCCAGCAGGGCGGCCGCCCGGTCCAGGTCCCGCAACGACGTCCCGATCGCCGCACCGACCCGCAGCCGACCGTGCTCGTCCTTGCACGCGTTCGGATACTGCCGCCGCTTGAAGATGTCCTTCACCGTGATCAGGCCGCGCAGCTTGCCCTGCTCATCCACGACCGGGAGTTTCTCGATCCGGTGCCGGTGCAGGATCTGCTCGGCTTCATCCAGCGACGTGCCCACCGGCGCGACGATCAGCCCCTCTTTCGTCATCACGTCCCGAACCGGCCGGTCCAGTTCGGTCTCGAACTGGAGGTCCCGATTCGTCACGATCCCGACCAGCTTCCCCTGGTCGTCGACGATCGGCACGCCGCTGATGGAGAACTGCTCCATGAGCCGCAGCGCCGCGCGGATCGGCTGGTCGGCGGTCAGCGTGATCGGATTCAGGATCATCCCGCTCTCCGACCGCTTGACCCGGTCCACCTCCGCGGCCTGCCGGTCGATGGACATGTTCTTGTGCACGATCCCGATGCCGCCCTCGCGGGCGATCGCGATCGCCATCCGGGACTCCGTGACCGTATCCATGGCCGCGGAGACCAGCGGGATCGTGAGCCGGATCCTCCGCGTCAGCAGCGTGGACACGTCCGTGTCCCGGGGATGGACCTCGGAGTGCTGCGGCACGAGCAAGACGTCGTCGAAGGTCAACCCTTCGCCGACGAAGCGGGGATGGCGCTGGTAGTCAAACATGAGCGGTCCTCACGGATGCAAGAAGCCCGCGGGCCAGACGCGCGTACATCTCGCGTCGGCTCGCGGGCATTTCACTGGTTGCCTCTCGATTCTTTCTTCGCCCCATGGGAAAAGATATCCCGGGACGAGCGGGACTGTCAAGCGCGGGAACGGTTTTCCGCCGCGGGCCGGGGGGCGGCCCACACCCCTTGGGGTCGTCTGCGCGCCCGCGCGGAGGGATCGAGCCGCGGGATCCGCCGACCTCACGACCGGTGGCGGGCCGGCCACCGCCGACGGCACCGCGAGTCGCGCTGCCGTCAGCGCCGGTGGACGAAATCCTGGAGCGCCCGCCGGACGCGGCGCGGGAGCAGGCCGCCGACCGGGTCGACGCCAGTGACGAGGGCGCGGAGCGTACCGGGGTTCCCGCGCCAGAAGCGGGCAAGGCGCGGACCGTCGGCGCGGGAGAGGAGGTGGCCCAGCGCCGTCGCCACGAGGAAGAGGTCGTCCACGAGGCCGACCGCGGCGATCGGGTCCGGGATCAGATCGATGGGGAGCGCCACGTACGCGATGACCGCCGCGATCAGCGCCTTGTCCGCCCGCGACAGCCGGCCGTGCCGGAGCAGCCGGTAGAGGAGCCCCACGAAACGCGGGAGCTCGAGCAGCAGGAACGCGACCAGCGCCTTGCGGCGGTGCTTCCCTCCCCAGGCCATCCGCGGCAAGGGCTACTCCGCGGTACTGACGGGCGGTTCGGCGGGCCTCGGGCGCGCCACCCCGTTCCGGGCGCCGCCCTGCGTGCCGTTCGTGCCGGTGTCCCCGCCGGTCACGGTGTCGAGCAGCTCCCGGCCCGCCCCCGCGATCCCGTCCAGCATACGGCCGGCGGTGCCGAGCAGCCCGAGCGCTCCCTTCATGATGCGGGGAGCAATGGCCCGCTCCCGCATGTGGTCTTCCACCCGCTCCGCGAACTTCTGGAGCCCTGTCGGCTCGGCCGCCTTGCCGGGCGCGTACTTCGATTCGAGGAACTCGATGAAGTCGAGGACCTGGTAGAGCTGTTCGTCCGGCAGCGCTTCGAGCTTGCGCCAGAGCCGCCGACGCATCACGTCATGCATGTGCCCCCCGGGAAACAGACGTGCCGGGCCACGAGGCGCCCCGCCCGGCCCATCGAAAAGTAACCACCCCGGCCGCGCGGGGACACCCCACGCCCCTTTCACAATACGCCGATCGTCCGGGCTTGTTTCGCCGGCGGCTCGAGCGACGAGCGTCGATCCCGGCGCGACGGTGGCCGTGCGACGTCGCCGGAAGCCCCCGAATGCGTGCGCCCGCCCGTTCCGCCCTCCCCTTCGCACCGACCTCCGGGCACGCCGCCGACGGTACCGCCCCCACACGCTGGCGGCGACCTCCTTGAACCCCCGTCCCTCGTGCTCTAGCTTCCGCTGCGTGGAGCGAAGGACATCGCGGAGGTCACGATCAGGAGGGGTGGCAATGGCGTTTCTGCCGCTCAGGCGGGTCGAACTGCCGGAGGAGACGCAGCGCGCGTACGACACCTGGCTGGCCGGGATCGAGCGCGAACTGGAAGACCCGGGCTGCGACCGGAACGAGCTGTGCCGGCGAGTGCTGACGGAGATCTACTACCCGCAGTACGTGGACGCGGACCCGGCCGAGCTGCCGCCCGCCACACGCATTGCGCTCCTCCAGATGGACCCGCGCAACGTCACGCTCGAGCCGGAATACTACGCGGAGATCGATCTGGAGCGGTACTACCGGGTCAAGCCGCTGCTCTGGCTCTGGGAGATGTTCGACAAGAGCCCGCTCGGGGAGAACATTCACCTCGGCGTGAAGTTCCGGCGCATCCTGGCGCGGCACATCTTCAAGCGCTGCGGGAGGAACTTCAAGTGCTTCCAGTTCGTGAAGTTCTCCTTCGGGTACAACATGGAAGTAGGCGACGACGTGGTGGTCCACCGCCACGTGCTCCTCGACGATCGCGGCGGGATCGTCCTCGGGAACCGGTGCTCCATCGCGGACTACGCCAACATCTACAGTCACACCCACGCCCTCGCCGACCAGCGGGTGGTGGACACGCCGGCCACGGTGCTCGGAGACGGGGTGCGGGTCACGTATCACGCCACGGTCCTGGCCGGCGTGCACCTCGCGACGGATTCCATGCTGGGCGCCATGGCGCTGGCGACGCGGGACGTGGGATCGGGCGACGTCGCCCTGGGCATCCCGGCGCACCCGAAGCTGCGCAAGCCCCCCGCCTCCGAGCGCCCGCAGTACCCCAGGACGGTGGACCCGCTGGCGGACGAGTAGCGGGGCGGTGGGCGGATCTCAGGAGGTCCGGGCGCGCGTGACCCCGAGCGCCCGGGCGATGGCCCCGGCCGCCCGGATCCCGCTCTCGATGGCGCCGTGGACGGTCCCCGCGGTATCGGGCCGGCACGTGGCCTCCCCGGCGAAGAACAGGGTGTCCTCGACCGGCTCCCGCAGCACGTCCACCGCATCCAGCGCCCCGGCGGGCACGAACGCGTAGGCTCCCCGGGCGTACGGATCCCGATGCCACGGGTGGTGGTGCCAGGCCTCGAGGCGCGCATCCACCCGGCCGAGGGGCTCGCCGGTAAGCCGCGCCAGCGTATCCAGCGCCCGGCCGAGTAGCTCCTCGCCGCTACGGCTCTCCAGATGCCGGGCCCGCGTGCCGCCCGCCCACGCGACGATGACAGGCGCCTGGAGCGGGGCCGCGGTCCACCAGGTGTGGAAATCATCGTCCGTGAAGATGAACTTCAGCGCCGCTTCGGCCGGAGTCGTGCCGGCGCGGCGGGGAACCGATTCCCAGAACGGGTCCCGGAAGCGCAGTACGACCTTTATCACGGACCCCATGGCCAGCCGCCCGATGGCGCGGCGGACGGTGGGCGGATCCGGGTCCAGCCGAAGGGCGCCCGGAACATCCGCTGGGGCCTGCAAGACGCCCAGCGGCACCGTGATGAGGGCGCAACGCGCCCGGACCGGTTCGAGGGACGCGCCCGTCGGCGCCCTCGCCGCCAGCTCGACCGCGCCCCGGCGCCATGCGATGGTCTCGACGGTCGCGCCGAGCCGTGGTCCTGCCCCGGCCGGGAGCCCGGCCGCGAGCCAGTGCGCCACCCGGTCGTAGCCGTCCAGGACATGATACCCGGCGCCGCCGGTGGGGTCGTCCGACTCTCCCAGCGACTCCGCGAGCGCCCGGGCGCTGATCTCGTCCGCGGGCGCGCCATTGAAGCCTTCCACGAACGCGAGCGCATCGGCGCGCTCCTCGGCGGAGACGTCCTCCGCGCAACAGGCGTCCAGCGCCGCGGCGAACGGCATGTCCTTGCCCGGCATCGAGCCCGCCCGCCGAATGAGCGCCCCGATCCGGTCCCACGCCCGGGCGGCGGGCCGGAGCGCTCCGTTCAGCGCTCGCCACCGGCCGTCCGGCGCCTCCACCACGAGCAGGCCGGCCGCCCGGGCGATCTGGAAGAGGACGGGAGGCCGCCCGTGGATGAATTCCGCACCGAGCTCGACGGGCGAGGCGGAGGGGCCCGGTCGGAGCGTCAGGATCCGGCCGCCGATCCGGTCCCGGGCCTCGAGCACGACCACGTCGAGGCCGGCCCTCACGAGTTCACGGGCGGCGGCGAGCCCTGCCGCGCCCGCACCTATGATCGCGACATCCGCTTGCATGATGGTCAGCCCCCGGCCGCCAGCGCCGCACCGCGCCGTAGCCGGGATCCTACGGTAGGGTGCTCGTCGTGGGACCGCCCGAAGGCCGGGTGGGCACGGCGCGTCATCCCCCGGCGCACCTCTGCCCGCCGGCTCGGGGCGTTCTCAGCCGCTCGACAGTCTCCGGAAACGCTATGCGGGGCGACGTCTCCCCTGCCCCGTGCGGCTCCCGGGAAGCTTCTTCGGGGTGCGCCCCGTCTCCACCGCGGCGCGGTCCCGTGCACCGGGGCGCGAGGCCGCCCGGCGCTCCTCACGAGGATGCCCGTGCCCCGGATTCGCGGCCACGCCGGTCGCGTCGAAGTCCCGGTTCGTCCCGGCGGTCCGCGAACGCTGCGGACGCCTGCGGGGCGGCAGATCCGCCGGCCGCTGTTTCTCGATGCCCCGGTCGTCCCGAACGCTCCGCTTCAGATTCGTCATGCCTCGCCCCCGTGAACGCCTCACCCCGCGTACGCCGGCGCCGCCGGCACCCCCACCCCCTTCGAGGGCAAGACACGTTCCCGCAAACACGTACGCCGTTCGCGCGGACGCCCCGCACCAACGTCCCTCGACGGACTCCGGGCGCCCCCACCGATCGGCCCGCGAGGCCCGACGAACGTTCCGCGCGCCGACGCCCACCGCCCCTCGGGGCGCGCCTCCGGCGAACCCGTTCCTACTGACGCACGGGCGCCGACCCCGCCGAGCCAGGGCTCACGCCCGCGCGACGACCTCCGCCCCACGCTCCTGGTACCGCACTCGCTGCAGCCGCGCCATCGCACCGATGCCGAACGCCGGCCCGAGCGCGAGCAGGCTGAACGCCGGGCCCCAGCCGAGCCACGCCGAGACCCGCGCCCCCAGCCAGATGGTGAACACGGTGAGCAGGAACCCCATGGAGGTCTGGAGCGTCAGCGCGGTGCCTACCGCGTGGGACGGCGCCACCTCGGTCATGAGCGCGGAGTACTGTGCCGAGTCCGCCACGATCGCGAAGCCCCAGACCAGCGCGATCGACACCAGCGCCCAGGCGGGGAGGAAGGTGAGCCACCCGATCGCCAGCGCGCATCCCCCGCTCACGGCCAGCGACACGATCGTCACCCGCTCCCGGCCGAGCCGGTCCGCCCATGCCCCGGCCAGGACGGAGCCCAGCCCTCCGATGGCGATCGCCGAGAACGCCACCGTGCCGGCCAGCGTGCGGGAGGCCGACGCGCTGGCTCCGGCGGCCAGGAAGTAGTCGTGGAAGAACAGGGCGATCAGGGCCCAGCACGCGTACAGCTCCCACATGTGCCCGAGATAGCCCAGGTTGGCGAGCCGGACCTTGCGCTCCCGCAGCACCTCCGCGACCAGGGACCACGAGAACGGAGCCGCTGGGAACGCGTACGGCCCGTCCCGGTACCCGGCCGCCACCAGCGCCGCGCCCGCGATCGCGAATCCCGAGGAGGCGAGCACCACCACGGGCCAGTCCCAGCTCCCCAGCGCCCGCGTCAGGTGCGGCACCGCGGAGCCAATGGTGAGCGCGCCCACCAGCGCGCCGATGGCCAGGCCCCGCTCCGCCCGGAACCACGTGGCCGCCATCTTCATTGCCGGTGGGTACACGCCGGCCAGGAGCACGCCCGTCAGGAAGCGGAAGAGGAGCCCCGCGCCCGGTGTCGGCGCCCAGACCACGGCGGCGTTGACCACGGCGGCCGCGAGCGACGTCGCCACGAACAACCGACGGGCCGGCCAGATGTCCGCCAGGTTCAGCAGCGCGCTCCCGGCGGCGCCCGTCACGAACCCGAGCTGCACCGCCATGGTGAGCCACGCCGCACCGGCCGGACCCAGACCCCAGGCCTCCACCAACTGCGAGGCGACCGCCGTGGCGCTGAACCAGAGGGTCATCCCCAGCAGCTCCGCGAGCGCGAGCAGCCCGAGGACGCCCCACCGCGACCGGGCTCCTTCTCCCCCCCGCGCCGATCCTCCCACTCCCGCCAGAGGGCTCAGCGTTCCTTCTCCTCGTACTCCGCCTTGAGCCGGGCAACCACCGACGGGTCGGCCAGCGTCGTGGTGTCCCCGAGAGCCCTGCCCTCCGCAATGTCCCGCAGGAGCCGCCTCATGATCTTCCCCGACCGCGTCTTCGGCAGATCGGCCGCGAACAGGATGTCGTCCGGCCGCGCGATCGGACCGATCTTCTTGACCACGTGCTCCTTCAGCTCCCGCTTCAGGGCCTCCGACGTCTCGATCCCCTCCTTGACCGTCACGAACGCCGCGATCGCCTGCCCCTTCACCTCATCCACCTTTCCCACCACCGCGGCCTCCGCCACCGCCGGATGGTCCACCAGCGCGCTCTCCACCTCCATCGTCCCGATCCGGTGGCCCGCCACGTTCAGCACATCGTCCACCCGGCCCAGGATCCAGAAGTAGCCGTCCTCGTCCCGCTTCGCCCCGTCCCCCGGGAAGTACGTGTTCGGCCAGCGCGACCAGTACGTGTCCCGGTACCGCTGGTCATCCCCATAGATCGTGCGCAGCATCGACGGCCAGGGCTTCGTGATGGCCAGATAGCCTGCGGAGACCGGCTCGCCCCTGTCATTGAGCACCTCCGCCGAAATCCCCGGGAACGCCACCGTCGCGCTCCCCGGCTTCGTCTCCGTGATCCCGGGCAACGGCGTGATCATGATCGCCCCCGTCTCCGTCTGCCACCACGTGTCCACGATCGGGCAGCGCCCCTTCCCGATGTGATGGTGGTACCAGACCCAGGCCTCCGGGTTGATCGGCTCGCCGACCGTGCCCAACAGCCGCAGCGACGAGAGGTCCGACTTCGCCGGCCACTCCGTGCCCCACCGCATGAACGCCCGGATCGCCGTGGGCGCCGTGTAGAAGATCGTGACCGCGTACTTCTCGATCAGCCGCCAGAACCGGCCCCGGTCCGGCCAGTCCGGCGCGCCCTCGTACATCACCACCGTCGCGCCGCAGGCCAGCGGCCCGTACACCACGTAGCTGTGCCCCGTGACCCACCCCACGTCCGCCGTGCACCAGTAGCAGTCCTCTTCCTTGAGGTCGAAGACCAGCTTCGTCGTGGCGTAGCACTGCACCAGATAGCCGCCGGTGGTGTGCACCACGCCCTTGGGCTTCCCCGTCGTGCCCGACGTGTACAGGATGTACAGCATGTCCTCCGCGTCCATGCGCTCCGGCTCGCACGCCGCGGAGGCCTCCTGCATCAGCTCGTGGTACCAGTAGTCCCGGCCGGTCCGCATCTCCACCGGCGTCTCGAGACCGCCGCCCCGGCGAACCACGATCACCTTCTCGACCGACGGCGCCTCTTCCAGCGCCCGGTCCGCGTTCTCCTTCAGCGGCACCACCCGCCCGCGCCGGAACCCGCCGTCCGCCGTCACCAGCACCTTCGCCTGCGCGTCGTTGATCCGGTCCCGCAGACTCTCCGCGGAGAAGCCGCCGAACACCACCGAGTGCGGCGCCCCGATCCGCGCGCACGCCAGCATCGCGATCGCCGCTTCCGGGATCATCGGCAGGTAGATCGCCACCCGGTCCCCCCGCCGCACCCCCAGCGACTTCAGCACGTTGGCGAACTTCGACACTTCCCGGTGGAGCTGCTGGTACGTGTACACGCGCTCGTCCCCGGGCTCCCCTTCCCATACCAGCGCCGCCTTGTTCCGACGCGGGCCCTCGAGATGCCGGTCTAGGCAGTTGTACGCCACGTTCAGCTTCCCACCCACGAACCACTTCGCGTGCGGCGGCGTCCACTCCAGGACCGTATGCCACGGCTCGAACCAGGCCAGCTCCCTGGCCCACTCCGCCCAGTACGCCTCCGGATCCGACGCCGCCCGGGCGTAGATCTCCGGATCCCGCGCGTTCGCCGCCTCACGAAACGACGGCGGCGGCGGAAACCGCCGGTCCTCGTCCAGCAACGCTACCAGCTCCCGCTCGCTGACCGACATCTCTGCCTCCAGAGAAGGGTTCGCACGCACGTTCCGGCATGATAACCGTGCACCGGAAAGACCGGCAACCGTTGACTCGATCGGGGGTAATGGTCTATGGTACACGACGACCGCAAGGCATCGGGACTGCAGCACGGGAGTGACGCGTGCCCTCCCCCGCCGTCGAAGATTACGTCAAGGCGATCTACAAACTGAGCCGCGGAGACTCCGCCGCGAGTACGTCCGCCATCGCCGAACGCCTCGGCGTGGCCGCCGGCTCCGTCACCGGAATGCTCAAGCGCCTCGCCGAGCTCGGGCTCGTCGAGCACGTTCCGTACTACGGCGCCCGCCTCACCGCGTCGGGGGCCAACGAAGCGGTCCGGATGATCCGCCGCCACCGGATCCTCGAGCTCTTCCTCGTCGAGGTCCTCGGCTACACCTGGGACCGCGTCCACGAAGAGGCCGAGCGGCTCGAACATGCGGCGTCCGATGAGCTGATCGCCCGCATGGCCCAGGTGCTCGGCGAGCCGGAGTGCGACCCCCACGGCGCACCCATCCCCAACGCGGGCGAGAGCTTCCAGGACTTCGAGGAGGTCGAGTTCCCCGGCCTCGACGAACTCGAGGTCGGTCAGTCGGGCATCCTCCGGCGGGTCAGCGACGAGGATCCCGCCGCCCTCCGCTACCTCGCCGGGCTCGGCCTCAAACCGGGAGTCCAGATCGAGGTCCTGGAGCGCGCTCCCTTCAACGGGCCGCTCCGCCTGCGCGTCGGAAACGACGAACAGTTCATTGGCCGTGAACTCTCCCGCTACCTGCGGGTAGAGCCAGACGATCCGGGTGCGACCAGGGATCGGTCTGGGTCGTGACGTGGTCCCGGCACGCCCGCGCCGGCCCCCTTGTCGTCGTACCACATTCGGGTTATCTTTAGAGTTTATACGGTGGGTCCCGGCGGGCACCCACGCGGCGTGCCCGCCTTCGTTCACAGCCCCCCGCGTCACTCGAAATCGAGGCGAAGGAGCCGATGGCCAACGGGCTGACCAAGAAGCAGATCGAGCATCTACAGCAGCGGCTGCTCCGCGAGCGGGAGCGGGCCCTACGGTCCCTCGGCCAGTTCGACCGGATGGCCAAGCAGACCGCCGAGCAGGCCGACTCGGACATGTACTCGTACTCCGACCACATCGCGGACCTGGGCACGGACGCGATGGAGCGCGAGAAGATGCTCCTCTTCGCGAGCAAGGAGGGACGCTACCTGTACCGGATCGAGGAGGCGCTGCGCCGCCTGTACAAGGATCCGGAGAACTTCGGCATCTGCCACAATTGCGGGAAGCCGATCAGTTTCGAGCGTCTCGACGCGCTACCCCATGCCCGCTACTGCATTGACTGCAAGCTGAAGGAAGAAGCGGACGCGGCATAACGCTCCGAGCCACGAACAGACGACGACGCCCCCTGGCGGCTCACGCCCTCAGGGGGCGTCGTCCGTTTCCCGGGGCGGACTGGCGCCGGACTCGAGCGCGCTCGAGCTCCGGATCGCGGACGCCAGCCACATCCCGTGCGCCGGGGGCCAGGCTGCGGGCAGAGCGCCCCGGCTGCGCGCCGGGCATTGCCCGCTCGGCGGGTGGCCCCGGACGTCCATGCGGAGCGCGGCGGTCCGGCCGGATCCCCCGCGGCCGGGCCACGAGCCCCGGGCCTCCGCTGTCCAAGCGACGCCGCTGCGGCCTCGTTCGCGGCCCGCGCCCGCCTCAATCGTGCACGGCCGATTCTCCGGGCGGCGGTCGGTCCGCACCCCCGGCGCCGCGGAGCAGCCCCGGCAGCTCCCGGACGAAGGCGGAACGGGCCATGACCCGATCCGCGCCGGCCTGCCTCGCCGCCTCGATGGCCGCCCGGTCTTCGTGCGCCACGAACGCGACCACCGGAATCCCCACGGTTTCGGGGTCCGCCTTGAGCGCCCCGATCGCGGTTGCCGGATCCCCTGCCCGGGCGGCCAGGTCGACGAGGATCAGACGCGGCCGGAGCGTCCGCGCCCGTTCGACGAGCTCCTCGGCGCGGCGTACCACCACGGCCGGGACGCCGAGCGATTCCGCAGTGCCCCGGACGCGTGCGCCGAAGATCAGATCAGCGACCAGCGCCACGACCGTGCCCCGATCGGCCGTTGAAGACGAATCCTGTCGACTCACTGACCCGCGACCTCCTGCCCCAACAATCCAACTCCGTGTCCAGCAAAGAGATCCAACCCATCTCCGTAGGGATAATCGCTATTGACACCCTGCGGACAACCCGTTTATGTTAACGCATGGACGGCTCGTCATGCGAGCCGGATCGGATACGGCGGTCGATGAGCATGGCACGGCACGATCGAATGCACGACGCGAAGGATGCCCAGCTCGTTCTGCGCGAGGCGCTCGAAGCGAACGGGCAGCGGTTCACCGAGCAGCGGGCCGCGGTTTACCGGTTCCTGGTCTCGACGGACCGGCATCCGAGCGCGGATGAGGTGTTCACCGCGGTTCGTGCGGAGATTCCGGACATCTCCCTGGCGACCGTGTACAAGTCGCTGGAGACGCTGGTCGGGTGCGGCCTGGCCAGGAAGCTGACGTACGGAGACGGCTCCGCTCGCTACGATGGTCGGACCGATCCGCACCATCATGCCCGGTGCCTGTCCTGTGACGCGGTGATCGACATTCCGGATCGGCTGGGCCCCCGGCTGCTGGCCGAGGTCGGCCCGGTCGCGGGTTTCGAGATCGAAGGCTACCGGCTGGAGCTCGTGGGCTACTGCGACGCGTGCCGGACCGTGGTCTCCGCCGCGGCGGGCGAAGCCTGATCGGCCGTCAAGCCCAGGAAATTCCTGATCTGCGCCTCGAGCGCGTCGATGGCGACCCCGGTGTTCTTGCAGGGGCCTTCCGGCAGGGAGAGGGTGGTGCCGAGAACGGGCAACCGGGGCGCAACGTCGTGGATTCCGCTGACGAGGTCCCGCTCGCACGCCACGGCGACGACGGCTTCCGGGCGCGTCCTCTCGATCATTTCCCGCGCATAGCGCCCCCGTGACGCAACGAAGAGCGGCACGCCGTAGCGGGCCGACAGCGCCATGGCCCGCTGCATACTGTCCTTGTCGAGACAGCGCGGCAGGAGGATGAGGAGCCGCTCCGGCTTGATCCCGGGCCTGGCGCGTGCGGCGGCCAGGCGGTTGTAGACCCGCACGCCCGCGTTCCCCGCCCGATCCCTGGAGATTCCGAACCAGCGGCCGGCCCGCTCGGCGAGCGGGAGCAGCCACGCGACCATCCCTCCTTCGGCAAGGCTGCGGGGTAGGAAGTTGCGAGAGGTCCGGACGGCGATGGCGACGGCCCCCATCCAGAGGCCGAGCGCGCCGAGCGCAATGCCCCACCCCGCCCAGAGGACGGACGGAAGCGGCTCCCACAAGGAGGCGAGCCGAGGCGCCACGAGCCAGAGGGCCGCGGCCAGACCGAGCGCGACGGCGCCGAACCAAGCTCCGATCAGCGCGAGGAAGAGCCCGGGCGGTTCATGGTATACGCCGTCGTTCGGGAGGGGCTGGCCGTCCCAGTCATCCCATTCATGCCCCAGCCGTCGATCCGGGCGGAGCTGGAGGATCCTGGGACCGGTCGGCTCGCAGCCGCTCAGGGGATCGGAGATTCGCTGTTCGCTCACGAGACGCACGATAGGGTAAACCGGACAGGTCGTCAAGCACGGCCGGACCGGCCTCCGGGGCGGCCCGGCCGGCGGCTCGATTGACGTCGACGGGGGGCGACGTTATCCTCCGCCCTCCCGCGTGCTGTACCGAGGAAACACGAGGAGAATGCCGTCGATGGCCACACCCCCGACAACGCGCGGAGGCACGGGAGGCGCCGACGCGGCGAACGTTGCGCGCGGAGGCGCGCGCAGAACCGGCACGAATCCCCGGAAGCTCGTTCCGAGCAGGGAGCAGCTCGCCGGGCTCTCCGCCGGCGAGCTCCTGTCGTTGATGGATGAACTGCGCGTGCGCTTCCTGCGGCTCCAGTTCACGGACATCACCGGCGTCGTGAAGAACGTGGAAGTGCCGCGCAGCCAGTTCGAGAAGGCGCTGGCCGGGGACATCATGTTCGACGGCTCCGCGATCCAGGGCTTCGCCCGGATCGAGGAGTCCGACATGATCCTCAAACCGGACTTCGCCACGTTCGGGATCTTCCCCTGGGGAGACCCGGACAATCGGGTCGCCCGGTTGATCTGTGACGTCTATACCGCCGACGGCAAGCCGTTCGAAGGCGACCCCCGCCGGGTGCTCCGGCGGCAGGTGGAGGCCGCCGCCCGGCTGGGCTATCAGATGATGGCCGGCGTGGAAGCGGAGTTCTTCCTGTTCCACCGGGCGCCGGACGGCTCCCCCACGCGGAAGACGAACGACGCGGGTGGCTACTTCGACCTCACCCCGGTGGACCTGGGAGAAGCCGCGCGGCGGGACATCGTCAGCACCCTCGAGCTCATGGGGTTCGAGGTGGAGGCCAGCCATCACGAGGTGGCGCCGGGCCAGCACGAGATCGACTTCCGGTACGCGGACGCCCTCGTCACCGCGGACAACCTCTCGACGTTCCGGTTCGTGGTGCGCAACATCGCGCTCCAGCACAACCTCCACGCCACGTTCATGCCGAAGCCGATCTACGGCCAGCCCGGCTCCGGCATGCACACGCACCAGTCGCTCTTCAAGGACGGCCGCAACGCGTTCCACGACGAGAAAGCGCCCGACGGGATCTCGGATGTGATGCGCTGGTACGTGGGCGGGCTGCTCCAGCACGCCCGCAGCTTCGCCGTGGTCACGAATCCGCTGGTGAACAGCTACAAACGGCTCGTGTCCGGGTACGAGGCGCCGGTCTACGTGGCGTGGTCCCACCAGAACCGGTCCCCGCTCGTACGGGTGCCGGCGCGCCGCGGCAAGAGCACCCGGGTGGAGCTGCGGATGCCGGATCCTTCGGCGAACCCGTACCTGGCGCTCGCGGTCCAGCTCGGCGCGGGCCTGGACGGCATCGTGCGGCGCATCGAGCCGCCGGACCCGGTGGACAAGAACATCTACACGCTCTCCGTCCGGGAGCGGCGCCGCTACCGGATCCAGGAGCTGCCGAAGGACCTGGGCGAGGCCATCTCGCTGCTCAAGCGGAGCACGGTCATGAAGCAGATCCTCGGGCAGCACGTGTTCGAGTACCTGATCGCCGCCAAGGAGCAGGAGTGGCGGGAGTACATCTCGCAGGTCCACGCCTGGGAGATCGACCGTTACCTCTCGGTGTACTGAGCCGGTCCGGCAGACGGATGGAGAGAGGGCCGCCCCCGCCGCTTCCGCGGGAGCGGCCCTCGCCGTTCAGGGGTTGCGGGGGAACACCACCCGCACGCAGGTACCTCGTTCGGCCGGCAGGTACTCGACCCGGCCGCCGAGATCGCTCCTCACGAGCGCATCCACGATGGACCGGCCGCTGCCGAGCACGGCGCGGTCCCCGTTGCAGGTCGTTCCCTTCCCGTCGTCGTAGACCTCGAGCCGGTACTCATCGTCCGTTTGCTCGATCCGGACCCCGACGGTGCCGCGCCGCCCGTTCGGAAATGCGTGCTGGAACGCGTTCGCCAGGAGCTCGTTCATGACCAGCGCGAGCGCGAACCCCCGGCGTTCGTCGAGGACGACGGCCGGACCGGAAATCTCGAGGCCGACATCCTCGCCGGGCCTCAGCACGCTGCGCAGGCGCTGCGCGAGCCGTTCCACGATGTCCCGCACCACCAGACCCGAATACCTCCGGTGGCGCAGCGACTCGTAGACCAGGAGGAAGGAGCGCAGCCGCAGCTCGAGACTGGCCAGCGCCTCCTCCGTGGGCCGCGCCGGGCGCCGGTTCCGCTCCATGATCACCAGGCCGAGGATCACGGAGATGTTGTTCCTCACGCGATGGTCGATCTCCCTGAGCAGCTGGGCCCGCTCCTCCGCGTCCCGCTTCGCCTGGGCGTAGAGCTGGTAGTTCTGGTCCGCCAGATCCCGGAGCTGCCGGTTCACGGCCTGGAGCGCCAGCTCCGCCCGGCGCACCCGCAACCGCGTCTCGATCCGCGCCGTGAGCTCGGCCACGTGGAACGGCTTCGCCACGTAGTCATCGGCGCCCGCGTCGAAGGTCCGGACCACGTCATCCGAGGCCGTCCGCGCAGTGACCATGATGATGGGCAGCAGGGGATCGTAGGACTTCTTGATCTCACGGCAGATCGACCACCCGTCCCGCCCGGGGAGCATGGCGTCCAGGAGCACGAGGTCGACCTGGTCCAGCAAGGGGAAGACATCCTCTCCGCGAGCCACGCTGATGACCCGGAACCCCTGCGCCTCCAGCAGGTCCGTGAGCATCAACCGGGCGAGCTGCTCGTCATCGACGACGAGGATCGTGGCCGGACCGGCCTCGGTCTCCGTAACCGGCCCTTCGGCGACCCGGTCCACCGGGACCGCGGTCGGAAGCGGGTCCGGGTCCGGAGACCCGGACCGTGGCAGGGTTTCGCCCTCCGTGGGCGACTGTAGTTGTCTCAAGACGCTCTGTCGTTGGAAGTGCCAGCCTCGGCGGTCTCAGTCTTTCTGCAGGAGCGGCGCAGCCAGGAGGATCTTCCTGGCGAGCTCCACCATCGGCGTATTCTTGTCCTGACTCGTCTTCTGCAGGAACCGGTACGCCTCCCGCTCGGAGAGCCCGCGCGTGTCCATGAGCAGCCCCTTCGCCCGCTCGATGATCTTCCGCTCCTCGAGCTTGATCTCGAGCTGGTCCCGCTGGCGCCGCGCCTCCATCCACTCTTCGAACCGGGCGCGCGCCACCGCGATCGCCGGCCCGAGGTCATCCGGGTCCACCGGCTTGACCAGGTAATGGAAGATCGGAGAGCGGGTAGCCTCCTCCACCGTGCGCTCATCGCTGTATGCGGAGAGGATGATGATCGGGATGGGTCGGTCAGCTGCGATCTGGTGGGCCGCCTCCGGACCGGTCATCCCCGGCATGCGGATGTCGAGGATCGCGAGATCCGGCTTCGTCTCCCGGGCGAGTTCGACGGCTTCGCGCCCGTTGGACGCCGTGGCCACGATCTGGTGTCCGAGCGATTCCAGCTGGCTCGTCAGCGAGAGGTTGTGGAGCGCTTCGTCATCCGCGATCAGGACGCGTAGGGATTCGGCCATGCGCAGTACTCCTTCCGGTGGAGGGGGTTCGTGCTATCCGTGAACGATCACGACTTGCCGTGCACGCCTACTCCAAGCCAGGAAAGAGAAAGGCGCGCCCGTTCTGAACGGGGAGGCGCGCCGTGACCTCTTCCGATCGCTGTCGTACTACGCACCCGTGTAGTTGATCCAATAGTGGCACGTGCGAGTCGTCTACGCAAGGGGCACGGGGCACCGTTCCCCGCGGGCCGGGGCCGGTCCCTGCCCCTTGTCCGCACGTGACGTGCGGCGCCGCCCCCACTCTGTCCGCGGCATCGCGCGGCCGCGGACCAAGCCCCGGGGTCCGGATCGTCCTGGGCCGTGCCCCACGCGGCATGCTGCGGAATGCGTCCGGAACCTCGGGCGCCCGGTGACGGTAGAGCACGCGACTCCGGAAACGACGGTACGGGCCGGCCCCTGACTTGCACCGCCGGGGGCCGTGCCGTATTGGTACCAGTATCCTGGAGAAACCAACGCAGTAACGAGCATCTCGAGATTGAGCGTGATCCGTGCCCTGATCCTGCTGGTCCTGCTGGTGCCGCTGGCGGACCTCGCGCGGCAGGCCCACGCAAGGGTGGCGGGCCCGGCGGCGGGCGAGCGGGCGGAGCGCGTTGCGCAGTCGATCGGTGAAGCGGCGCCGCATGCGTTGCCGGGCGTGCCGCAGCGTCTGGTCCACTCGGAGAGCGGGCCGTCCGGCGGCGGAGCGGGCGCGGCCCCTGCGGCGGCGCGGGCGGTCGGCCGAGCGAACGTCCCCGGTGAACCGAGCGCGGAAGTCCTCGCGCTGCGGGCGGACCTCACCCGGCTGATCCAGCAGACCGGCTGGCGGAACGCCCAGTGGAGCGTGATGGTCGTGTCACTGGACCGGGGCGACACGCTCTTCGCGCACGAGCCCGACCTGGCGCTGGCGCCCGCCTCGAACATGAAGCTGTTCACCACCGCCGCGGCGCTCTACTACCTGGGCCCGCAATTTCGCTACGCCACCTACCTGATGACGGACGGCGCCATCGAAGCGGGAGTGCTGACCGGCGACCTGATCGTGTACGGGACCGGGGACCCGACGCTCACGGACCGGTTCTTCGGCACCCGGACCGCCGCGTGGGAGGCGCTGGCCGACACGCTGGCCGCCCGGGGCGTGACGCGCATCCTCGGGGACGTGGTCGGAGACGCCAGCTATTTCACCGGCTCTCCCATTGGCACGGGGTGGCAGGAGAGCTACATGAACGCCTCGTACGCGGCACAGGCGAGCGCGCTCTCCGTGAACGACAACATCGCGACGCTGCGGATCCTGCCGGGCGCGCAGGTCGGGTGGCGCCCCCGCGTGGAGCTGCTCCCGGGCGGGGACGGGATCGCGATCGTGAACCAGGCGACGACGCGGAGCGGCCAGACGCGCATCGACGTGGGCCGGCTCGCGTACTCCGGGCCGATCGTGGTGCGTGGCCAGATCGCTCCCGGCCACCAGGGCGTGTGGCGCGCCGTTCCCGTAGCGGACCCGGCGCGCTACGCGGCCGCGGTGTTCCGCCAGGCGCTACAGCGCCGCGGGATCGAGGTGGAGGGCGGCATCCGGTCCGTGGGCGACCCGGAGTCGTCCCCGTTGACCGGGCGCTCGGTCTTCGCGCCCGCGTTCGACGATCGGCCGCCGCTGCGGGTCCTCGCGGTGCACCGGTCTCCCCCGCTCCAGCAGGTGCTGGAGCTGATCAATCAGCGCAGCCACAACCTGTCCGCGGAGCAGGTGCTGCGCACCATCGGCCGGATCGCGGTGGGCGACGGCTCCGTCGAAGCTGGCGCGTACGCGGTGCGCTACATGATCCAGCGGGAGACCCGGTCGGACTCCACGGAAATCTGGATCGACGACGGTTCGGGCCTCTCGGCGCTGAACCGGGTGAGCGCCCGCACGCTCATCCACCTCCTGGCGTACATGCGCGAGTCCCCCATGTGGGAGTCGTTCTGGAACACCCTGCCGGAGGCCGGCCGGTCCGACGGGCTCCGGCGGATGGGCGGCACGCCGGCGGCCGGCAACCTGCGGGCGAAGACCGGCACGATCGACCGCGTCTCGGCGCTCTCCGGCTATGTCACGGCGGGGAACGGTGAGCAGCTCGCGTTCAGCATCATCAGCAACAACGTGCCTTCCACCTGGCGCGCGAAGCGGGTCGAGGACGCCATCGGCGCGCGGCTGGCGCGGTTCAGCCGTCCTCAGGGTGGGCAGATGTATGCCCTCGCGGAGAACGGGGTGAGCACCGGGGAGGGTGAGGCGACGACGTCGCCTCCGCCCTCCGCAGCGAGAGCCGACACACCCCGGGCCCCCGCCGCGTCCGCGGATTCGGGCCGCGACGGTGGGCGCACCTACGTGATCCGGCGCGGGGATACGCTGGAGGCGATTGCGCGCCGGCACGGCACGACCGTTGCCGCCCTGCGCGCCGCGAACCCCGGGTTGAACCCGCGGCGCCTCATCCCCGGCCGGACGATCCGGCTCCCGGACTGACGCCCGGCGGTCCGGGAGGCCTCAGGAGGGGACGATCCGGCGTGCCGCGACGAACGTGCTCGAGAGGCGGCGGGCCAGCTCGCCGTCGTCCCGCAGGTCATCGATCTTCACGCCCCCGTTGGACAACGCCGAGTGGACGATGCGGCTTCCGCCGAGCGACAGGGCGACGTGGGTGACCCGTTCCCGTCGTTCGGCGAAGAAGAGGAGGTCCCCGGGGAGGCAGCCGGAGAAGTCGTGGCCCGGCTCGACCGCTGACCCGACCCGGGCCTGCTGGTCCGAATCCCGCGGCAGGTCGATCCCGTGGAGGCGGCACACCGCCTTCACGAAGCCGGAGCAGTCCGCTCCCGCGGGCGTGATCCCGCCCCACAGGTAGGGCGTCCCGAGCCAGCGCAGGGCCGTCCGGGCGAGCTCGGGGCCGCTGGCCGGGAAGCGTTGCGCGAGCTGTCCCCGGGGCACGAGCTCCCCGTGCGCGACCTGCCCGACCCGGCCGTCCGGCAGACGGACCCGGTCCGTCCCCGCGCGCATCACGCGTGCACCCCACGGGAGACGGGCCAGCGGTTCGCCCGCGTCATCCACCAGATCCACGCCCAGGGACACGACCCCGTCCGACTCCGAATCCGGATTCCAATCCCGCGCCCAGGCGGCATCGCCGGTCGTGAGGTACCCGGCGTGGATCCAGCCATGGTAGCCATCGTACCCCCGGACGCGCCACCAGTCGTCCCTGCGCCCCAGGAGCTCGAGCCGGTCTCCGATCAGGTACTGGGACACCTGGGCGGAGCTGATCCGCGGCTCGCCGTGGAGCGGCGCGATGGAGGCTCGCACGGCCGCGTGGAGGCCGGCGGCTTCCGCGTCCGGCAGTCGGACCACCCGGTCGACCAGCGGTGCGCCGGCCACCACCCCGAGCCTCCGGATGAGCGCGGCCAGGGCATCCGGATCCGTCGTCTGGCCGGAGAGCACGAGCCCCTCGGGATCCGGTACGAGATCCACGTCGAAGACCGTGCTCCGGGGATCCAGCGCCAGCTCCGCGCGCACGGCCTCCAGCGTGACCCGCAGCGTGGCCAGGCGAGCGGCGATCTCCGCCTCCAGGGACGTCGAATGACTCATGCGCGCAATACGGCGGCCGCCAGGCGACGGAGTCGGAGGGCGTACAGCGACCGGTCCGTGTGGCGGATCTCCGCGTGGAACAGGCGGCACGAACGGCAGTCGAGGTCGAAGCCGTCGACCCCGGCCGGGAAGGCGGCGAAGAGCCGGGAATCGGGCCGGGCTTCGAGCACGGTGTGGCAGCGGGGGCAACGGGCCGCGAGGCCCGCCGCGAGTTGAGAACGGATGGCCTGACGATCGCGCTCGTCGAACGCTTTCCACGCTCGACACCCTATCCGACGTCTCATCTCAGGCCTCCTTCTCCTCACCGCTACGGGACCGCCCCGGTGCAAGGTGCGTTCCCGATCCACGGCGATGGCCGGCCCGGGCCGGGAACCCGCAGGGCCCGCCGCTGTCCGGCCATCCCGCTCGCGTCCGCGTCGGTCAGCGCGCCGAGTTCCCCGTGAGCAGCTCGCCCCGGCGCTTGCGCACGATGGCCAGCCGCCTCTCCAGCTCCATCGGCGACATGGTCGCGATGATCCGTGCCGCGCTCTCCGCGGTCTTCCACCGGATCTCGTGCATCGGGTACTCCACGTCCGGCGCGTCGGCCGGGCGGAAAACCAGGTACCAGCGGCTGTGGTGCCGGGGCGTATCCTCCTCCCGCACCGTGGCGATCCACTCGCGGCCGGCCTGGTCCTTGAACACGCGTTCTTCGATCATCCTTCAATCCGGCTTCGGTGTCGACTTCTCGAACAGCGCGGCGAGCGCCGCGTCGTCCATCTCCTCCAGCTCGAACTGCGCGGCATCGTACCCCGAAGCGCGCAGCATGGTCTGCCGGATCGGCTCGGAACGGCCGGGTCCGGCCGGCACGAAGAGGGCGTACAGCGCGCCCCAGGACTCGCGCCCGACCACCACGTCCCACTCCTTGCCGCCCGCATCGATGAATTTACGCATCTTCGATCCTTTCCGCTCCCCCTTGCGCAAACCGCGTCCGGCCGTCAGGCTAGACGGTCTCGTGAGAAGGAGGAATGCCCAATGCCGCCGTCGCTCCTCGATCGGCTAGAGGAAGGGATCTCCCAGATCCTCGCGTTCCTGCCGCAACTCGGCATGGCACTCGGCATCCTGCTCGCAGGCTACGCCATCGCGCGCATGATCGAGCGGGGCACGGACGTGTTCCTGCACCGCATCGGCTTCGACCGCTGGATGCGCGAGGGCGGCGTGACCGAGGCGCTGGAGCGCGCGGGCACGAACCTGGACCCGTCGTCGGTCCTGGCGAAGTTCGTGTACTGGATCGTGATCCTGCTGGCCATCCTCCTGGCCTCCAACGCGCTCGGCCTGTACATGATCAGCCAGCTCTTCACCGAGCTGCTGAATTATATACCCAACGTGATCGCCGCGGTGATCATCCTGATCCTCGGGATCATGCTGGGCGAGTTCGTGAAGAACCTGGTGCTCGCGTCGGCGGGCGCGATCCGGGGGGTCCCGATCCTGGCCCGCGCGGCGAAGGCGGCGGTCATCATCCTCGCGATCTTCATGGCGCTGGAGCAGTCGGCGATCGCCCAGGACGTGGTGCTGGTGGCGTTCATCGCGGTCGTGGGCGCGGCGGCGCTGGCGGCCGGGATCGCGTTCGGGCTGGGCGGACGGGACGTGGCGGCCGAGCTCCTGCGCGACTGGTACGAGCGGTCCCAGTGGCGGGCGGTCAACCAGCGTGCGCCGGGGGCGCGGCACACGGGTTCCCCTCCCCAGGCGGCCGGGTCGGCCGCGCCGCCGCCCCCCGACCCATCGGACTCCACGCCCCCTGCCAACGAGGGGGAGCAGACCGGTCCGGCTCAGTAGCGAGGCTCCAGGCCGAGGACGAGCCGGGCGGTGTCCCGGGCAATGAGCAGCTCCTCGTCCGTGGGGATCACCCACGCGGCCAGGCGAGAGCCCTCGCTGCTGATCCGGCGCTCCGCGCCGCCCACGGCCCCGGCGTTCAGCTCGGGGTCGAGCTCCAAACCGAACCACTGCAGCCCTTCGCAGATCCGGGCGCGGATCTGGGGAGCGTTCTCGCCGATCCCGCCGGTGAAGATGACCGCGTCCGCTCCCCCCATGGCGGCCAGGTACGCACCGATGTACTTCCGGGCACGATAGCAGAACATCTCGATGGCGAGCCGCGCCCGCCGGTCCGCGTGCTCGACCGCCTCCTCGAGCAGCTCCCGCATGTCGTTCGTCAGCCCGGAGATCCCCAGGAGCCCGGATTGCTTGTTCAGCAGCGTCTGGACCTCGCCGAGGCTCATCCCCTCCTTGTACGCGATCACCTCCAGCACGGCCGGGTCCACGTCTCCGGAACGGGTGCCCATGACCAGCCCCTCGAGCGGCGTGAAGCCCATGGACGTGTCCACCGAGTCGCCGCCCGAGATCGCGCAGGCCGAACAACCGTTGCCGAGGTGCAGGGTGATCAGGCGACACGCCTCCCGCGGCGTGCCGGTCAACCGCCGGTAACGGTACGCCACGTACCGGTGGGAGGTCCCGTGGAACCCGTAGCGCCGGATCCGGTGCCTGCGGTACAGCCAGTACGGGATCGCGTATAGGTACGCGGCCTCCGGGAGCGTCAGGTGGAACGCCGTATCGAAGACCGCGGCCTGCGGCACGCCCGGCCCCAGCACCTCGCGCATGATGTGGATGCCGCGCAGGTTGTACGGGTTGTGGAGCGGCGCGAAGTCGATCGCCTCCTCGATCTTGCGCAGCACGTCGTCGTCGATCAGGACCGAACGGCGGAACGCCTCTCCGCCGTGGACCACCCGGTGCCCGACGGCGTGGATCGAGCCGATCGCGTCCAGACCGACGCCGGAATCCGGATCCGTGAGCCAGCGGAGGATCCATCCGATGGCTTCCCGTTCGTCCCGGAGCGGGGCGGCCAGCCGGCGCATCGGCCGGCCCGCCGCCCCCAGGGTCAGGAGTGCTTCCCCGCCGATGCGCTCCACGGCGCCCCGGGCCAGGCGCTCATCCCGATCGTGCGCCATGCGCTCCGGGTCCGTCCGGATGAGCTGGAACTTCAACGTCGCCGACCCGACGTTGAGCACCAGCACGTTCAGGTCCGAGGTCCGCGGACCCGGCGCGGCGGCGCCTTCACCCACCAATGTCACATGCCCATAATGTTGAAGCCCGCATCCACGTAGATGACCTCCCCGGTCACGCCGGCACCGAGGGAGCTGCAGAGGAAGAGGGCCGCGTTCGCGACGTCCTGCTGCGTGACGTTGCGGCGCAGCGGCGCGCGCTCTTCGAAGCTGGACATCATCCCCTTGAGCCCGCGCACCGCGGAGGCGGCCAGCGTCTTGATCGGCCCGGCGCTGATGGCGTTGACGCGGATCCCGTCCGGGCCGAGGTCCGCGGCGAGGTAGCGGACGCTCGCCTCGAGCGCGGCCTTCGCCACGCCCATCACGTTGTAGTTCGGGACGACCTTCTCCGCGCCGTAGTACGTCAGCGTGACCACGTTCCCCTTGCTCTCCGCGAGCAGCGGCGCGGCCGCCCGGACGAGGGCGACCAGCGAGTACGCGCTGACCTCGAGCGCGAGGAGGAATCCGTCCCGGCTGGTGTCCACGAACCTGCCTTCGAGATCCTCGCGGTTCGCGAACGCGACCGAGTGGACGAGCACGTCCAGCCCGCCCCACTTCTCGGACACCTGCCGGAACACCTCGGCGATCTGCGCGTCGTCCCTGACGTCACAGGGCACGATGAGGTCGGAACCGACGCTCTCGGCCAGCGGCCGGACCCGGCGCTCCAGCGCCTCGCCCGCATAGGTGAAGCCCAGCGTGGCACCCTGCTCGTGCATGGCCTGGGCAATGCCCCACGCAATGCTCCGCTCGTTCGCGACCCCGAAGACGAGGACGCGCTTGCCTTCGAAAAGTCCTGCTCCCGCCATTTCGCTACCCCGGAAAAAAGGTCCCGATCGTCGGGTCTCCACCACGGTCCCCATGACCGTGACGCGAAGGTATCGCGATCGGGCGCGGCGCCGCAAGCGAACCGGTCGCCGCGGGCCGATCCGCGCGGAGCGTCCGCTTCCTCCCGAGGGTTTGCCACCGGTGGAGGCCTCGGTATCTTATCGGCCATGAAGAAAAACACTCCCGTCATCCACCCGGCCCCGGGCGGGCCGGTCACCGCCCGCATCCAGACGGATGCGGGCCTTCTCCTGATGGTCGTGATCTGGGCCGTCAACTTCTCGATCATCAAGGTGGTGCTGGACGACCTGACGCCGCTGGCGCTGAACGCCCTGCGCTTTCCGGTGGCGTCGGTGGTGGTGTGGGCCGCGCTGCGGTGGCGGGGTCCGCTTCCGTTGCCCGAGCGGCGGGACGTGCCGCGAATCCTCCTGCTCGGCCTGGTCGGCAACGTGGTCTATCAGATGTTCTTCATCTTCGGGGCGGACCGGACCCGGGCCGGGAACGCCAGCCTGCTCCTGGCCATCACGCCGATCCTGGTCGCGGTCGGATCGGCGGCCATCGGGCACGAGCGGTTGCAGCCTCGCATCTGGCTCGGGGTCCTCGCCACGATCGCCGGGATCGCGCTCGTCGTGGCGGGCGGCTCGCAGGTGGGTCTGGGCCAGGAGACGCTGGCCGGGGACCTGATCCTGATCGTGGCCTCCGTCGCCTGGTCGATCTACACCATCGGGTCACGGCCCATGGTCGAGCGCTACGGCTCCATCCCGGTCACGGCGTGGACGTTGTGGTCCGGGACCATCGTGCTGTTCCTCGCCGGCATACCGGATCTGCTCTCCCTGCGATGGTCCGAGGTGCCGGGCACGACCTGGCTCGGCGTGGTGTACGCCGGCGGCCTCGCCATCGGCCTGGCCTACATCATCTGGAACCAGGGCATCCGCGTCATCGGCAGCACCCGCACGGCCACGTATTCGAATCTCGTCCCGGTCCTGGCGCTGGTGGTCGCGTGGTTCATGCTCGGGGAGGTGCCGTCGCTGTGGCAGGCCGTCGGCGCCGCGGTGATCATCGGCGGCGTGAGCCTGGCCCGGGGCGATTCATGAGGCCGGGCGCCCACGCCGGAGCAGCCCGAGGAACGGCTCTTGCGCCCACGCCCGGTGTGCCACCGCAGCGGCGGAGGGTCCATGGAGATGCTCTGGCAGGGGACGGTCACGTTCGGGCTGGTCCACATCCCGGTCCGTTTGCTCCCCGCAACGCGCAAGCGGCGGATCGAGTTCCGGCTACTGCACGAGCCGGATCAGGGGCCGATCGGATATCGGAAGGTGTGCACGGTCGAGGACCGGCCCGTCCCGGACGAGGAGATCGTGCGCGGCTACCGGACGAACGGCGAGTGGATCGTGCTCAGGGACGAGGAGCTGCATGCGGCCGCGCCGGTGCTGACCCGGACGATCGAGATCCGGGACTTCGTGGACCTGCACGGCATCGACCCGATCCTGTTCCGCAAGCCATATTATCTGGCGCCGGCGGAAGGCGCGGCCGAGCTGTACGTGATGCTGAGGGAAGCGCTGCGGCGGAGCGACAAGGTCGGGATCGCGACCTTCGTGCTCATGCACCGGGAGCACCTCGCGGCGATCCGGGCAATGGGCGAAGCGCTCGTGCTGGAGACCATGCACTACCCCGAGGAGATCATCGACGAGCAGGAACTCGATCTCCCGGCGGAAACGCAGCTCCGGGAGGGCGAGATCCGGATGGCCGTGGAGCTCATCCGGAACCAGGCCACAACGTTCGATCCGTCGGCGTACCGGAACGAGTACCGGGCTAGGGTGCTGGAATTGATCCGGAACAAGGCCGCGGGCCAGCTCCCCCCGGGCCTGGCGCCGCCCCCGCCCCCCGAACCCACCTCCGTGGTCGATCTGGCCGAACGGCTACGGGAGAGTCTGGAGCGGGTCCAGGCGGAGCGACGTCGCGCCGCCTGAGCCCCCGACCGCATGGATCGCCGTTCCCCGCGCCGCGCCTCTTCCGCCACGGGCGCGCGATCCGGGACCGGTCATGGACGTACGGAAAGAGGTGAAGCCGAGGATGGAGCGGCGCCGCCGCCGGTGGCGCGAATACGGGCTGACCGTGGGTACGCTCGGCTCATCCGCCGGGCAGACGCTCATGGTGGCGCTCATGCCCGTGTTGCTGGCCTCGTACGCGCCGTCCGCCGTCGCGATCGGCCTGGCCGTCGGCAGCGAAGGGCTGTTCGCCATGCTGATCCCGTACTGGATCGGACACCTCAGTGACAGGCTCCCGGTACGGCTCGCGGACCGGTTCGGGCGCCGCACCTTCTTCCTCGCACTGTTCGCTCCCGTGCTCGCCGGCACGCTGGTCGCCGTACCCTTCGTCCGCGGGTACTGGCCCCTCGTGGTCGTCGCGTCCCTGTTCTTCGCGGCGCTGCACGCGTACCTCACGCCGCTCTGGACCCTGATGGTGGACGCGGTGCCGGACCGGCGGCGGGGCCGGGTGCACGGCGTGCGCGGCGCACTCCACGCGATCGGCCTCGGATACGGCCTCGTGGCGGGCGGGCTGCTCTTCGCCATCTGGACGCCCCTGCCCTTCCTGGTCGCCGCCGCCCTCGTCGTGGTCACGACCGTTTGGACCATAGCCGCCGCACCCCGCCCGACCCGGAACCACGAGCCGCCGGTCGGCCCGGCCCGGGAGGAGACCGCGCGGGTGTGGCGCGAAGTCCGGGGGCGCCCGGAGGTCCGGGGCTTCCTCACCGCGAACGTGCTCTGGACCGGCGCCGTGGATGGGATCCGTCCGTACGTCTTCCTCTTCGCCACCGCGGTGCTCGGGATCACCATCGCGGAGGCGTCCCTCGTTCTCTTCTTCCTGATCGCGGGCGTGGGGGCGGGGGCCGTGCTCGTCGGCCGCCTCGGCGACCGTTACGGCCGCGCCCGCCTCCTCATCGCCGGAAGCGTCGTCACCGGCGTCGCCATGGCGTTCGGCATCATCATCCGGGATCTGCCCACGGCGTTCCTGGTCCTGCTCGCCGCGGGCTTCGGCGCCGCGACCTTCGTGGCCCTCCCCTACCCCGTGTTCTCCAGGTTGGCGAGCGGAGGCGCCGCCGGCCGCTATACCGGCCTCTTCGTGCTCAGCGCGGGGATCGGGCGGCTCTTCGCGCCCCTCGTCATCGGCGCGGCCATCGACGTCGGCACGCGAGCCTTCCCGGCGTACGAGGGGTATCCCTTCATGTGGCCCATCGCCGGCGGCATGGCGCTCGTCGGCGCCTGGGTCTTCCACCGCGCCGTTCGGGCAGCCCGCGTCTGATTGCGGCAACACGCTGCCCGGCATACACTTCACCCGAACGTGAACCGAGCCGATTCCATGCGCGACGACGTGAACAACGCTCCCGGCGACCGCCCGGGACCGCCGCCGCCGCTCCGATCCAGGAAGCGCCTCGACCCGGAGATCTTCCAGCTCCCGGTCGAGAAGATGCGCAGGGGCTACTACTCGGACAAATACTTCACCCGGTCCCGGGACGTGCTCCTCGCCACCGGTTTCGACCCGCACGTGACCATGCAGATCTTCCAGAAGAAGCGTGCGTGGCTCGGCGGCATCGATGAGGCGATCGCCATCCTCAAGCTGTGCCTGACCAAGGGCTATCGCTGGGAGGATCTCGAGGTCCTGGCGCTCTACGACGGCGACCGCATCGAACCCTGGGAGCCCGTCCTCCAGATCACCGGCCCGTACGCGGCGTTCGCGCATCTCGAGACGCTGCTCCTCGGCGTGCTCAGCCGCCGGACGAAGGTGGCCACGAACACGCGGGCGGTGGTGGAGGCGGCGTGGCCGAAGCCGGTGATGTTCTTCCCGGCGCGGCACGACCACTGGCTGGTCCAGACCGGAGACGGGTACGCCGCGCACATTGCGGGCGCCATCGGCGTGTCCACGGACGCCCAGGCGTCCTGGTGGGGCTCGGAGGGGATCGGCACCGTGCCGCACGCCCTGATCGCCTGCTACGGTGGCGACACGGTCCGGGCCACGAAGGCCATGGCGGACACCCTGCCGCCGGACGTGCGGGTGATCAGCCTGGTCGACTTCGACAACGACTGCGTGGGCACCGCGCTCGCGGTCGCCCGGGCGCTCGGGCCGCGGCTCCACGGCGTCCGGCTGGACACGTCCGAGACCATGGTCGACCGGTCCATCGTTCCGCAGATGGGCCGCTTCGACCCGCGGGGCGTGAATCCGCAGCTCGTCTGGAACGTGCGCCACGCGCTGGATGCGGAGGGCTTCCAGCACGTGCAGATCGTGGTGTCCGGCGGGTTCGACGCCGAGAAGATCCGGCGTTTCGAAGAGCTCGGCGTGCCCGTGGACATGTACGGGGTGGGCTCCTCGCTGTTCAAGGGGAGCTACGACTTCACGGGCGACATCGTCATGGTGGAAGGGAAGCCGCTCGCGAAGGCGGGGCGGCGCTACCAGCCGAATCCCCGCCTGGAGCGGGTCACATGACGGGTCGCCTGCCCCATGGGAGAGGACCCCTGGAGGCATAGCCGCGGGCATTCCGCGGGCCCCAGCCCACAGTCGCGGCGGGGACCGCGGCGCGTCTGCCGTTGGCCCGGATCTGGCGCCTGGCCGTGAGAGCCCGGGATCCACGCCGGGCTCCTCCGGCGCGGTGTCCGATCCGAGGCGTACGCCGGACGAGGCCGCAGCCCGGCCGTGCGCCGCCCGCCGGCGATGATGGGGCCACCGGGGGCCGGCCGCGGTTCGCGAGCACCACCCACCGATCAGGCCGCTGGATGCGTAGAACGAGATCGCCCATCCGTGCAGGACGACTCCTGGTTCTCCTCGCCGCCCTCGCCTCCGCCCGACCCGGGTGCGCCGGCCCGGATTCGGCGGCCCTGGCCCTCGGTTCCTCCTATCCCGCACCGAGGGAGGCTCGTCAGGCCCCCGGATGGCCTGCCCAGGCGATCACGCGCCACGTGATCGTGATCTCGATCGACGGGCTTCGGCCGGACGCCATCGAGGCCCACCGGGCCACCACGCTCCAGCGGCTCATGCGCGAAGGCAGCCACACCCTCGCGGCCCGGACGGTGCTGCCGAGCTACACCTTGCCGTCCCATGTCTCCATGCTCACCGGCGTCCCGCCCGAGGTTCACGGAATCGCCTGGAACGAGGATCGGACCGAGGGCGAGGGTTTCGTGGGCGCGGCCACGGTGTTCGAGCTGGCTGCCCGGCACGGGTACCACACCGCCGCGTTCGTGAGCAAGTCGAAGCTGCGCCATCTCCAGAAGCCCGGAACCCTCGACCACGCCGCCGCGCCGCGAGGCCTGGGGACGCGCTCCGCCGCGGAGGTTGCGGATGCCGTGGCGGACTACCTCGCGCATCGTCGCCCGAACCTCCTCTTCGTGCACCTCTCGGAGCCGGATGTTGCGGGCCACACGGTGGGCTGGATGGGACGGGTCTACGGCTGGGCCGTCCGGCGCGCGGACGCGGCCGTGGCGAGGATCCTGATCGAGGCGGACGAAGCGTTCGGCCCGGGCAACTACACGGTGATCGTCACCGCGGACCACGGCGGGCACGGCCGCAAGCACGGGAGCGACGCCCCGCAGGACGTATTCATCCCATGGATCATCTGGGGCCGCGGCGTCACACGGGGCGCCGTGCTGCCGGAAGGGATCCGCACGACCGACACGGCCGCGACGGTGCTGCGGCTGCTCGGGCTGGAAGTGCCCTCCGGCTGGGAGGGGACGCCGGTCGAGGATGCGCTGCGCCCCGCTCACGCTCCGGCCGGCGTCCCGCCGAGCCTCAACGAACCCGGATCACCGTGAGCTGAGGCCTGTCATCCGGGCCGAATGCTCCGCCCCACCGCGCGCCGAGATGCAGGTGAAGCGGCCGGGGCTGATTCTGTGGCGCCCGCACGAGCAGGTGCATCGCGGACGAGGAGCCGAGGGTCTCCCGGATCACGAAGTCGTCGAACCCGACCTGCCCGTACCGGATGCTCGGGAGCTGGAAACGGGCGAGCTCCCGCCGCAGTTCGAAATCGACGTAGCTGTGCCGCGGCTCGACCTCGACGCCCTGGAACTCCGGCGCGCCCGACGCCCAGATCGCCGTGGCCCAGTCGCCGAAGAGCCTGCTCCACGTCTGCCCGGTCTCGCTCGTGAGGTTGTTGACGCCCGACCGGGTCGTCTGGGTGATCCGGCGCAGGAAATCGTTCCCGCCGTAGTGCCCGGCGAGATACTTGAGCAGGAGCCACTGCGCTCCGCGCTCCTCCAGGGTGCCGGGCGACAGCACGGAGATGACGCTGTGCTGGTGCGGCCCCACCAGGAAGCGGCTCGCCCGCACGTAGTTGGGGGTCTGGAACCGATCCGCGTTCGCGTTGTCTCCGCGGGCCCGGAACACCTGACCCACCACGTCCTCGGCCATGTGCGCCAGAGCCTCGGACAGCCACAGCAGCTCCACGCCCACCCCACGCTTCATGACCCGCTGGTTGAAGTGGATCATGTGCTGGAACTCGTGGGCGAGGACCGGCGGAGTGACCCGGAGCACCTGCTCCGCGCTGCGGCTGTCGCTGAACTTGCCGGCAGGGTCCGGCACCATGCTGTAGAAGATCTCCGCGCGGTTGCTCCCGGACTGGGTCGTCAGGTCGAGCCCGTAGAAGAAGCCGGAGATGAACCCGTCGGAGCCCCGCGGCGTCATTGCGTTGACGACCGGGGTGAAGAGGATGATGATCCTGCCGTTCTGGTCGATGTCCGATGGCTCGCCGAAGACCGAGACCACGGCGTCGTAGATCGGATCATCGAAGAACTGGCCGAAGGCCGCGAAATCCTGGGGAGTGAAGCCGCCCGCGGGCGCGTCCAGGTCCTGGTACAGGATCGCGCGCTCGCTCACGTGCTTGACCTCCGCCGTGACCGTGACGAGCCGCCCGTTCTTGTCGAGCACGCGGAAGTTGCGCCGGTCGCCCACGGCCGGCGGCGCGGTCGTGGCCAGGAGGCCGACATCCTCCGGCGGACGGATGACGTCCCGGGGGTCGATCTCGAGCTCCCGGGCGCGCAGTTCCAGCTCCCACGCCGAAGAGAAGGCCCCGAGGCCGGCGGGCTGCAGCTCCCCGCCGGGCACCTCGGTCACGAGACGGACCTGCGGCGGCGACGTCGCCTGGCCGGTCAACCCGGCCAGTTGGAACAACATGGGCCGGTCGGGCACGTCGGCCACGTTCTGCAGGACCAGCAGGTACGCCGCGTTCGGCTGACTGCCCGGCAAGCGCAAGCACCCGAGATCCTGGGCGCTGGACAGCGTTACGCTCTGACCGACGGCAAGCCCGAGGACGGGGCCGGCGGCGCCGTTCACCTCGATCTGTACCGGGTCGCTCGTGACGGGTCCGAGCTGCACGGTCACCGGCACGGAGCGCCCGGGCACGCAACGCGGGACCTCGACCTCGAGCTCCGTGCTCGATGCGCTCCGCACCTCGCCCCGCATCCCGCCGAACAGGACCACGTTGTCCGCCGGCTCGGGGCTGAAGTTCTCGCCGGTGATGCGGACGGTCTCGCCCGCGTTCACCGATGCGGGCTCGACGCCGGCGATGGCCGGCGTGAGTACCGACTTCGCCACGAAGACCACGCGCGCCTCAGACCGGTTCATGACCGCTTCCACCCGGTACTCGCCGAGTCCGGGCCCGAGCGTCAGGCGGGTCCTGGCCAAGCCGGCCGAGTCCGTGGTCGACGTCGCCGGGTCCACCTTCGCCCCCGTGCCTTCCACGACCCGCCACGTCACGCTCGCGCCCGGGAGCGGCTCGCCACGGCGATCGAGAACGAGCACCTCCAGCGGGTCGACGAGCATCATGCCCGGCGAGCCGAACTGGGCATCCCCCGACCGCACGGCGAGGGTGAGTCCGCTGTCCGCGGGCCCGGCGGGGTCCCCGCACGCCGCGTGGACGACGATCGTGAGGGCGGCCAGGAAGATGGCAAGTGGGCCGGTCCGCTTCTGGCTGATCCGCATGGTCCTACCTCGAGCCGGCAGGCTCGTCTCTTGAAAGCTTCGGAACTGGCGGGCTAACGGAGCGGGCGGACACCGTGCGGCGCCGCCCGCGATCGGGCGCAGCCTCGACCCGCCCATCGCTCCACCGGTCCGGAGAACAACGAACCAGTCCTCCAACGCCGACCGCCGACCGCCGGCGCCGATGATCCCGTAGAGTAGGAACGCCTCCGACGCGAAACGTTATACACGTCGGTCCGGGATCGGTCCCCCGCGAACCGGCGGGTCGGGCGTTCGGGCGGTGGACGATCCCCGCCCGGCCCGATCCGGGACGCGCTCATGCGTCCGGGGCGACGTCGCCCGGCGCCCCACGGGCGCCAGCCGAGTTCGGCCACGTGCCGGCGCGGCACATCCCCACCGCGGCGCCCCGTCATCGCAGTTCGACGAGATCGAGCACCGGTGCCCCGAGCAGCGCCGACCGGCCGACCCTCACCCGGGCCAGGACCCGGACCCGGCTCAGCGGCGCGAGGCGGCGCACCACCTCCACCATGTCCTCGGGCACCGCGATGTAGACGAATCCCCCGCCCTGTCCCGGTCCCCGCGCGAGCATGAACGGCTCGCCCTCGCGGAAGTCCGTGCGGATCCGCTCGGCGCGGTCGAGCGAGATGTACTGGATGGTCCACTCGATGAGACGATTCTCGTACGCGCCCGGGTTGCCGAGCAGCGCCGCGGGCTCCAGGTCCACCAGGACCTCGCCGGTATCCGCCGACGTGGCCAGGGACGTGGCGCGGACCCACCCCTCGAGTCGGACCCGGACCCAGTCCCCGTCCCGCGCCAGGACCTCCACCGGAATTCGCGGCCGCAACGCCGCGATGGTGTCCCCCGCCCGGCCATCCAGGACGAAGCCGCCGGCCGGGCCCAGACGCATTTCGCCTGCGGCCGCAACGGTGTCGGCGGCTCCGGCCGGCCTCGCGCCGGAGGGCTGACCGGCACCGGGCTCGGCGCGGCCGGCCGGCTCGGCCCGTTCGGTCCCGCCGGAGGCCACGGCCTGAGCCGCGTCACTCTTCACCTCCAGGGCCGATCCCCAGACCCAACCCGTCCGCCGCACCCGGGTCCACGTACCCCGCCGCTCCACCTGCTGGAGCAGCATCCCCGGCTGCAGCTTCGCGATCACGGGGCCGTTCGGCTCCGCGCGGAGATTCTCGCCACCCTGCGCGGAGACGGCGAGGTCGAGCTGTCCGCCGCTGCGCGGCCGCACCGACGCCGACCAGATCCACCCCTCCAGCGTCGCTTCCCGCCACTCGCCGTCCGCCGCCCCGAGCCGGAGCTCGGTGCCGCGGGAGATCGCGGCCAGCAACGAGCCGTTCGGGGCCGAGCGGAAGTTCGCGACAGCGGCGCTGACGCGCGCCGTCTGGCCGCTCGCCGGACCCGCGCACAGGAGCGCCAGGAACAACACGATGATACCGTTACGCATAGGAAGAATCAGCGGTCGGAAGCCGGATCCACCGGCCAAAGTTCGCGCACTGCCCGGGGAATGTCAATTCGCAGCGTCGCTTGCGCCATGTTCTGGTCCTGTCTAGCTTTCGAGCGCAACGCGGACTTTCGTTCACCCATCGCTGGCAAGATCTCGATGACGTTCCGAACGTTCACCATAGCGGCGCTCGCGGCGGCCGGCCTGGTCATGGCCGACGCTCGTCAAGCGGCCGCGCAGCGGATCCCTTCCCATTACCGCTTCGTCGACGAAACCCAGTCCCTGGGCGCGTTCGTCTCGCACATCTGGACGGACCGCGGAATCGTCGATCTCGGGCCGAATTCGGGGATCGCGTTCGGCGCCCGGTACTCGATCCGGATCAGCGGCCCGTTCGTGGCCGAAGGCGAGGCCCTGGTCTTCCCGACTTCCCGGTGGATGATGCGCCTCCAGGAAGTCGGCAGCGACACGATCACCACCAAGGTCGGCGAGACGGATCTCACGCTGCTCGGGCTGAGCGGAGGGCTGCGCTTCGACCTCACCGGTCCACGGACCTACCGGAACCTGCTGCCGTACCTCATGGCCTCCGCGGGCGCGGCGATCCGGCTCTCGAGCGATCCGGACGCGAACGCGCAACTGCCGGCCGACCAGCGCTACAACTTCGGCACGAGTTTCGCCGGGCAGGTCGGCGGCGGCGTGGAACTGTTCCTGCGCCGTCGACTGGCCATCCGAACCGATGCGCGTGTCCTGTTCTGGCAGCTCAAGGCGCCCGGAGCCTTCGTGACGTCGCAGGACATCGCACCGGAGGAATGGGTCCAGAACTACACGGTGTCGGTGGGAGCGTCGTACCGCTTCTGAGGCCGGGGCCGAGGCACCGCCGTACCCGCCGGGACTCGCCTCGCCGAGGCCCGTAGCCGCACAGACGTCGCTCCCGCCCGACGCCCGACCGAGAGGGGGGAGCGACATGGTGGACGGGACCCACGACTTCGAAGACCTCTTCCGCCTGGAGGACATGGACGACGATGAGCTGCGCGACCTCATCGTCCAGGCGCTGGAGGAGTACCCGGACATCGATGCCGAAGGGGTCGACGTCCTCGTCGAGGACGGGTTCGTGACCCTGACCGGCAGGGTCGGCGTCGAGGAGGAGCTGCAGGAGATCGAGCACATCCTGACCGACGTGATCGGCGTGACCGAGTACTCCAACGAGATCGTGGTCGACGAGCTGGTCAGGATGGGCTTCAGCGAGGCCGCGGACGAGGCGGTCGCCGAGGCGGCCGAGGCCGAGGCATTCCTGGGCGGCGGCACGGACCTGACGGATCCCGAGGCGGATCACCTGATCGAGGACGTGGCCGCCGATCTCTACGGCACCCACGACATCCAGCAGGCCATCAGCCGAGGCACCGCCTACGAGCCGCCGGACCGGCCGATCCAGGAAGGCACCTGGTCGGAGGAGGATCATTGAGGGAAACGCCCGGCGCGGAGACGAGGCGGGACCCCCGGGACGAGCTGCGGAGGCCGAAGTACAAGCCGATCTCGGACTACGGGATCATCGGCGACATGCGCACCGCGGCGCTCGTCGGGCTGGACGGCTCCATCGACTGGTGCTGCTTCCCACGCTTCGATTCCGCGAGCCTGTTCGCCGCGATCCTCGATCACGAGAAGGGCGGACGGTTCCGGATCGAGCCCACGGCGCCGTACACCTCCACGCAGCGCTATCTTCCGGCAACGAACATCCTGGTCACCTCGTTCCACACCGACCGCGGGGGCGTGGTGGAGGTGACGGACTTCATGCCCTCCCTCGAGCGCGGCCGGGAGCTCTCGGCCTACCACGAGATCCACCGGCGCGTGCACTGCACGAGGGGGAGCGTGGAGGTCGAGATCCTGTTCGAGCCGCGCTTCGACTACGGGCTCTCCGCCGTCGACCTCCGCGCCCGGCGCCACGGCGTCCTCGCCACCGACCGGGAAGACGAGGCCGTGGCCCTGTCCTCCATCGAGGATCTCTGGTGGGTGATCGACCACGACCGGCGGCGCGCGACCGCCACGCTCCGCCTCTCCGCCGGCGAGTCCGCCTGGGTCGTGCTCCGCTACGACGACGACGAGGTCCACCCCGTGGGCTCCTACGAGTCCCAGGCCAAACTGGACGCCACGGCCCAGTTCTGGGATGAATGGGTCAGCCGGATCCAGTACTCGGGCCCGTACCGCGCGGAGGTGGAGCGCAGCGCCCTCGTCCTGAAGCTGCTCTTCTACGCACCGACCGGCGCCGTGGTCGCCGCGGCCACCGCCTCCCTCCCCGAGGAGCTGGGCGGCGTCCGGAACTGGGACTACCGCTACTGCTGGCTGCGGGACGCGTCCTTCACGCTCTACGCGCTGCACGTGCTCGGCCAGTACGACGAGGCCGACCGGTTCATGAACTACCTCAAGCGCGTGACCCGCAAGTCCGCCGACCACCTCCAGATCATGTACGGGATCGGCGGCGAGCGCGATCTGACCGAGCGAACCCTCGATCACTTCGAGGGGTACCGGGGCTCCGGCCCGGTCCGCATCGGGAACGGCGCTTACGATCAGCTCCAGCTCGACGTCTACGGGGAGGTCCTCGAGACCGCGTTCCTGTGGCACCACAACAATCCCATGACCGAAGGGTTGTGGGCGCTGCTCTCGGATCTCGCGGACTGGGTCGCGGCGAACTGGCGGCGCAAGGATTCCGGGATCTGGGAGGTCCGGGCCGGCGTCCAGCACTACGTCTACAGCAAGGTCATGTGCTGGGTCGCCCTCGACCGGGCGATCCAGATGGCCGAGCGGCTCGACCTGCCGGGAAACATCGCCCGCTGGAAGGCCGAGCGGGACGCGATCCACGCCGAGGTCATGGAGAAGGGGTGGAGCGAGAGCAAACAGTCCTTCGTGCAGTACTACGGGACCGACGCCCTCGACGCCTCCAACCTCCTGATCCCGGTCGTCCGGTTCCTTCCCCGGGACCACCCCCGGGTCCGATCCACAATCGAGGCCACGATCCGGGAACTGACCACCGCGAACCAGGAGCTGGTCTACCGGTACATCAACCCGGACGGATTGCCGGGGAGCGAGGGCGTGTTCTCCATCTGCACGTTCTGGCTCGCGGACGCGCTCCTGCTCTCCGGGGAAACGGAGCGAGGGGAGCGGATCTTCAAGCGCATGCTCCGATACGCCAACCATGTCGGCCTGTACAGCGAGGAGATCGATCCGGAGACGGGGGAGTTCCTCGGCAACATACCGCAGGCCTTCACGCACATCGCGCTGATCAACACGGCGCACGTTCTGGAATGGGCCCACGGAAGGATCTGAGAATGACGACGACGTCACCTCGGGCGCGTCGCGCCGCGCTCGCCATCGTCGCGTGCCTCGCCGCCTCCTTCGCGGGGTGCGCCGCGGACCGGCCGGGCGAGGCCGTCACGATCACCCTGGCATCCACCACGTCCACCGAAGACTCGGGGCTGTTCGACGAGCTGATCCCGGCGTTCCAGGAGGACCACCCCGGGATCCGCGTCCGGGTCATCGCGGTGGGGTCCGGACAGGCCCTGGAGATCGGCCGGCGCCGGGACGCCGACGTCCTCCTCGTACACTCGCCCGCCGCGGAGTCGGTGTTCGTGGCCCAGGGCCACGCGGAGGCAAGGCATCCCGTGATGCACAACGACTTCATCATCGTCGGGCCTGCGGAGGATCCGGCGGGGGCCCGAACCGCGGCCAGCGCGGCCGACGCGCTCCGCCGCATCGCCGAGGCGCGGGCCGTCTTCGTCTCCCGTGGCGACGAGAGCGGGACCCACATGGCGGAGCTCGCCCTCTGGAACGCCGCCGGCATCGCTGTGCCCGGCGCCCCCCTCTCCCCTGTGGCAAGAGAGCAACAGGACGCGGCTCCGGCACGAAAGGCCGCCGACTGGTACCTCGACGCAGGTCAGGGCATGGCCGATGTGCTGCGCATCGCCAGCGAACGCCAGGCGTACACGCTCACCGACCGCGCGACCTTCACCGCGCTCCAGGCCACACTCCGCCTCGAGGTCATTTTCGAGGGCGACGCCGCGCTCGCGAACCCGTACAGCGTGATCACCGTCCGCGGCGCGTCCCATCCCACCGGCGCCCGAATCTTCGCGGACTGGCTCATCGGGCCCCGTGGCCAGGCGGTGATTGCGCGGTTCGGACGCGACAGATTTGGGCATCCACTCTTCAATCCTGCCAACATGGCAGTCGAATCCGACGTGCGCTGATCGCTCCCGGGTCCTTTCGCCGACGAGTACAACACATTATTTCGCAATCATTTAAGAAACCGCCAGGCCGCCTGCCGAGAGGGCCGGTGCGCCTGGCGCGCTTGTTGCCACCATTGTAATATTTGCCGCAACAAAACCTCGCGTAACGTGGGGAAGTGCTCAATTGACAATCCTCTGCGGCGGGTTGTAATTTTTTCGGCCCGTCCGCAGTTGGGGACGACGCATGCATACAGCAACAAGGAGGTTGCTATGGCAGTGCGGTGGTTGATCACGCTCGGGGTGGGCAGCCTGCTACTGGTGCACCCGGTGGTGGCGCAACGGCCGGGTACGCTGGAGATCGGCACGTTCGGCCGGTTCGCCACCCTCGATGACGCGAATCCGTTCGACAACGTGCTTGGGCTGAGCGGACGGCTGGGGCTGTTCGTGCTGCCGCGGATCTCGTTGGAGGGCGACATCTCGTGGGGCCGCGCGGAGGCGGCGGATGGCGAGACGTACAATGTGACGCCGATCCATGCGCGGCTGAACTATAATCATCCGGTGGGCAGCCGGAGCGATCTGATTCTCGGGCTCGGCTACTCGCGCATCAACTTCGGTGACTACGATGGTCCGCCGAACCCGCAGGACGGGCTCGGTGGGCTGGTCGGGCTGCGGATCGGGATGGGCGACCGGTGGGCGTTCCGGGTGGACGGCACGGTGGACGTCATGCCGGCCACGTGGAACTCGCAGCGTGGTCGTCTGCAACCGGGCAATCCGCGGAGCGAGGAGTTCAAGAGCCAGGTGCACTACGGCCTGCAGGCCGGTGTGAGTCTCATGCTGCGTCCGGGTCGCGAGACTCCGGTGGTGATTGCGGCGCCGCAGCCGGAGCCGCAGACGGAGACGCGTGCGGCCGAGCCGCAGCCGCAGCCGCAGCCGCCGGCGCGGGATGAGGCTGCCGAAGCGGCGGCGGCGCGTGCGCGCGAGATCATCATGGAGATGGTGCACTTCGACTTCGACCGCTTCAACATCCGCCAGGATGCGCAGGCGGTGCTGCAGCGGAAGGCGGAGGTGCTGCGGGCGAACCCGGATGTCCGGATCCGGATCGAGGGGCACGCGGACGAGCGTGGCTCGCAGGAGTACAACCTGGCGCTGGGCATGCGTCGCGCGAACTCCGTTAAGGAGTACCTGGTCGGTCTCGGGATCGACGCGTCGCGCATGGAGGTGGTGAGCTTCGGCGAGGACCGTCCGCTGGATCCGGGGAGCAACGAGGCCGCGTGGGCGAAGAACCGTCGCGCCGAGTTCCACATCATCGCCGGCGGCGATCGTCTGCGCATGCCGTAAGGCCGCGCTGCCAAGCGAATCCGAGGAGATGGCGGGCGCCCGGGCCGGGCGCCCGCTTTTCGTTCGGCTCCCTGCGCGGCCCTCGGGGTACGGGATCGATGCTTCGCCCGGCGCGGCCCGGGGCCGGCGCGGGGGCCCGGCCGGCGCAGGCGGGGTGGTGTCTCGGCCCGGGGGCCGCTGACCTCGGCGACGACGCTCCGGCCCCGATCGCCGGCCACGTGTTCGGTTCGCGGAGATCCGCGCCGCCATGGGCTCCGGGGGGTGGCGCCGGTCTCAAGGCCTCGCCGATGACGTGCTCAGCGCCAGGTCGTTCTCGCCGTGTAGCCCGGACACGGCAGGGCTCGTGTGCCGAACCCGCTGGGTTTCCCGTGCTCGCGGAACGGCCCCGGGTGCCGCCCACCCCGGCCCGTCCAGCGGGTGGTGCGCCACGCGGGCGGCGCGATCCGGCATCGGAGGCGGCCGGGCCCGCGAGGCGTGCGGATGGACGGTGGGGTGCCCGCTGCGACGTCGCCTACAGGATCCGGTGTGTTCCCCGAGGTATCCGACCGCAGATCGGCGCGCAGCCCCTCCCGGGCTTGCCCTCCGGCCGCAGAGACCGGCATCCTCCTGAGTACCGATCCATGGTGCGTCCGGTGATTGATCACCCACGACCGGATGGGCCGCGTCCGGGGATTTCCGGGCGTCGGCATGGGCAGGATCGCAACCGGTAGACGGTCTCGATGGACGTCTTCGTCGATGCATTGAGAGAGGCCGCCGTGCTGTTCCTCCGGCTGGACCCGTACGTGCTCGACATCGTGCTGCTCTCCCTGCGCGTGTCGGGCACGGCCGTGCTGGTCGCGCTGCTCCTCGGGATCCCCGTGGGGGTTGCCGTGGGGCTCGGCCGCTTCCCCGGCCGGCGGCTCGCGGTGGCGCTGATCCACACGGGGTTCGCGCTGCCGCCCGTGGTGGTCGGGCTGTTCGTGTACATGCTGCTCTCGCGGGAGGGCCCGGCCGGCGGGCTGGAGCTCCTCTTCACCCCCACGGCCATGATCCTGGCCCAGGCGCTCCTCGCCGCGCCGTACGTGGCCGGGATCACGCTGGCCGCGGTGCAGGCGGTGCCGGAGGATGCGCGCCTCCAGGCCCGTGCGCTGGGGTTGTCGCCGCTCGGCGCGCTCCTCGTGCACCTTCGGGAAGCGCGGCTGGGGATCGTGGCGGCGGTGGTCGCGGGGTTCGGCGCCGTGATCTCGGAAGTCGGCGCGGTGATGCTCGTGGGCGGCAACATCTACGGCGAGACGCGGGTCATGACGACGGCCATCGTGCTGGAGACGCGCCGGGGCAATTTCGCCGTAGCCATGGCCCTCGGGCTGATCCTCCTGTCGATCGCGTTCGCCGTGAACCTCTTCCTCACCCGGGTGCAGCAGGGCCGGAGGCCGTCCGGCCTGGCCCGGGCGCTGGAGCGGCGGTGACCCGGGTGGCGCATCCGACCGACCGGGGCGGTCCCGGGGAGCCGACTGCCCGGCCGGAGTCCCCCGTGCTCAGCGCGGAGGGGCTCCAGCGCCGATACGGCGGCCGCCTGGTGTTGGACGTGGACCGCATCGACGTGCGCCGCTCCGAGGTACTGGCGGTGCTGGGCCCGAACGGTGCGGGCAAGTCCACGCTCTTCCGGCTGCTCCTCCTCCTCGAGCGCCCGGACGCCGGCCGGATCCATTTCGAGGGCCGGGCGGTCTCCCCGGGCGATCGCGCGGCGATGCGCCGGATGGCGGGCGTTTTCCAGCGGCCCCTGCTCTTTGCCGGCTCGGTCGAATCCAACGTGGCCCTGGGGCTCAGGGCGCGGGGCGTTCCGCGGCGCGAGCGAGCGAGACGCGTGGCCGAAGCGCTCGCGTGGGTCGGCCTTGAACGGCTGGCCCACGTCCCGGTCGGCACGCTCTCCGGCGGCGAGGCGCAGCGGGTGGCGCTGGCCCGGGCGCTCGTGGTCGAGCCGGACGTCCTGCTGCTGGACGAACCCACGGCGAACCTGGACGTCACGGTGCGGCGGCGGTTCCGGGAGGACCTGGAACGGCTCGTCCGTCAGCGGGCCGGCGCGGTCGTCCTGATCACCCACGACCCGGCCGAAGCCTTTGCGATCGCGGACCGGGTCGCGGTGATCCAGGAGGGGCGGATCGTACAGGTCGGAACGCCGACCGACGTGGTCATGGATCCGGCCACGCCCTTCGTGGCGGCGTTCACCGGCGCGGAGCTGCTACTGGATGCCCGCGTGACCGGGTATGCCGACGAGCTGTTGACCGTCCAATTGCCGGGCGGGGTGCAACTCCACGCCGTGGCGGCCCCCGGGCACGGGTTCCGTCCCGGGGCGCCGGTACACGTGGCCTACCGCCCGGAAGACATTGTGCTCAGCACCGGGGAGGCGGAAACGAGCGCCCGCAACCGCCTGTCCCTCCGGGTGGCGTCCCTGGTGCCGGCCGGATCCCTGATCCGGGTCCGCCTGGAGGGCGGCGTCGAACTGGCCGCGCTCGTCACCCGGGAGAGCGCGGAGCGGCTTGGCCTCGCACCGGGTCGGCCCGTGATCGCTCATCTCAAGGCGACGGCGCTCAGAGCCTACCCGGCGCCGGAACGCTGACTCCCGGCGTGGCCCGCTGCCGACGGGGCCGGTCAGCGCCCGCCCCGCATGGAGCGGCGGCGCGTTCCCCCGGTCGTCTGCGGCATGTCCATGCTCCGGTGCGGCACGTCGGTACGCACCGTCAGGTTGTTGATCACGCCGCGCACGCCCGGGGTCTCCCACGCATCATCCCACGCGTAGCGCGCCTCCATGAAGTCGTTCACCTCGCCGGAGAGGTGCACGACCCCGTCTTCCACGTCCACCTCAATACGGTCCGGATCGATCCACTCGTCCTGGAACAGGTTCTCCAGCACGGCGTCCCGGATGTCCTCATCGTTCATGAGGCGGCTCGCGTTGCGCTGCGCCCGGAGGTCGTGGCCCACCCCCGGCCAGCGGTCCGGCGGCGTGCGGCCGTACCGTTCCTCGACCGGCGGCTCGGCCGGACCGTAGAGCTCTTCGCCGTAGAACTCGCCGCCCATCCGCCGACGGCCGCGACGGCCGCTGTACTCTTCCTCGTAGCCGTAGTACGCGCCGCGCTCCCCGAAACGGCCCCGGCCGCCTCGGCGGCGCCCTTCCCTGCGCTCGGGCCATCCCAGCGAGTAGTCTTCGCCGTAGCCGTGCCAGCCGACTCTGCGCTCGCGGAACTCGCCGCCGTACTCCCGGAGCCCCCGACCACGCCGCCCCTGGGAGCGGTACTCACGACCGTACTCCTCCGGGCCGAACTCCTCCTCTCGGCTCGGCCCGGTGCCGCGGCGGTACAGCCAATCGTAGCGACTGGGGCGCTGTTCTCGGCCGCCGGCGTAACGGGAGCCCCTCCGGTACTCTTCCCAGTAGCGCGCCATCTGGAGTCCTCCTGCTCGGACCGCTGAGGTCGACCCAAGATCCGGAACGGATTCGGAAGCGGTGCGGCCTGGGTGCAACATTCGCGCCGGACGCGGCAGTCCGCGGACCACGCCCCGGAATGCCGCACGCGGTCGCCTTTCTGGGCGGCGATTTTCGACGTATCTTAGCGCCGACTGGATGACACACTCACCTCAGCGCGGAGGCCAGCATGGAGCTCGGGCGAGGTCGCTCGCTAATCGCGCGCATGCAGGGAGCATCGCTGTTGAAGGTCGATGTGTACGAGGAGGTCGAAGCCGACGCCACTGCGACGGGCCAGGCCGCGGTCGTGGTCGGGCTCGTCGCCATCGCCAGCGCGATCGGCGGGGCCCAGGCCGGCGCCACGGGGTTCTTCGTGGGGCTGATCGCGGCGTACGTCGGCTGGCTCCTCTGGTCCGCCGTCACGTACGTGATCGGGGACAAGCTGCTCGGCGGCACCGCCACCTGGGGCGAGCTGCTCCGCACGCTGGGCTTCGCGCAGTCCCCGGGCGTGCTCTACGTGCTGGCCGTGATTCCGCTGCTCGGCTGGCTGGTCCGCCTGGTGGTCGCGATCTGGGTGCTGATCGCGGGGATCATCGCCATCCGCCAGGCGCTGGACTTCTCGACCGGGCGGGCGATCCTCACCGCGGTCCTCGGGTGGATCGCGTACCTGATCCTGGGCGCCGTGCTCATGGGCGTGGCGGGCGTCATGGTGCCGTAGACCTGCCCCACCGCGCACGAGATCGATCGTCCGAGGGCCGATCCCCGGGTGCCGGTCCCGGGTTCACCGCTACCGGGGCCGGTACGGGTCCGGATCGAAGCCGAGCCTCGCGGCGCCGTCTGCCGCCGCGGAGTTTGGGGGGCTTGCGGCGAGCGGGCGACCGGACCCGTTCACCCGGGTCTGTCGCCGCACGGCGGATCGCGAGCGGCAGGCGGCCGTGGCGCGACGATTCGCCGAGCCATCGGCCGGATCCGACCGACGGTTGCGGTCTCGAAGCGGTGCGTGAGCCGAATGCGGACGTGCTGCGGGTCGCGGGCCGGCAGCCGTGGCAAGATGAAACCCCGGCCGCGTCGTCGCATACTATTGGGAGCATGGAAGCTACACTTCCGACCGTGGATGAGGCGCCGGTCCGGATCGTGGTGAACGGCCGGATCACGAGCGTCACGTCGTGCACGCCGGACCGGCTCGAGGCGCTGGCTGCGGGATGGCTGCTCGCCGAAGGCTACATCCGGAGCGCGGCGGATCTCGCCTCGCTCTCGTCGGAGGCCACGAGCGACGGCCTGTTCACGGTCCGGGCCGAGTGCGACCCATACCTCGCGGCGGCTGCGGACGCGGTGCGGCGGCACCGGGGTGAGCACGGCTGCGGCCCGCTGTACGGCGTGAAATGCGACCCGTCGGTGCTGCACGGGCCGGCGCGCTCCCTCGCCCTCCCTGCCCCGGAACTCGTGCCCGGACTGCTGCAGGCGCTGTTCGGAACCACGGACCGGTTCCGCGATACCGGCGGAATGCACGCCGCTGCGCTGAGCGACGGGACATCGCTCGTCCATGCGGTGACGGATGTGAGCCGGCACGCGGCCGTGGACAAGGCGATCGGGCTGGCGGTGCTCGCGGAGGCGGACCTGGCCCGCCTCGGGCTGGTGATCAGCTCGAGGATCAGCGGGGAGATCGCGTGGAAGGGTGCGCGTTGCGGCGTCGCCTGGATCGTGAGCCGATCGATCCCGACGACACTGGCCGTGCAGGTGGCGGAGGCGGCGGGCATGCCGATCGTTGCGCGCGGCGGGAGCCGGCAGGCGCACGTGTACGTGCCCGACACGACCCGGAGGCCGCAGTCATGACGGACGCCAGGGCGGTCGGGCCGTTCGGCGCGATCCTGGCCGGAGGGCGCAACGTACGCTACGGGGCGCCGAAGGCGCTGACCGAAGTCGGCGGGGTGCGGATCATCGACCGCGTCCGGCGCGCGCTGGAAGCGGTGACCGATGAGCTGATCCTGATCGCGAACGACCCAGAGGTGTACGCATCGGTCGGGCTCCCGATGCGGCCGGATCTGCGGCCGGGGCTCGGCGCGCTGGGCGGTGTGCTCACGGCGCTCGCCTGGGCGCGGGAGGCGGGGCGGCCGGGGGTGCTCGCGGTCGCGTGCGACATGCCGTTCCTTTCCACGGCGCTGCTCGCCCGGATCCTGGCGGAGCGGGAGGGGGTGGACGTGGTGGTGCCGGAGAGTGGGGGGCGGCGGGGCGTGGAGCCGCTCTGTGCGTACTACGCCGTCGGCGCGTACGAGGCCATCGAAGCAGCGCTGGCCCGGGGCGACCGGCGCATGATCGGGTTCTTCGACGACGTGCAGGTACGAACGATCCCGCTCGCCGAAGTGCTGACGTTCGGTGATCCCGAGATCCTGTTCCTCAACGTGAACACGCCCGAGGAGCGAGAGCGCGCGGAGGCGCTCACCCGTGGCTGACGCACGCGGCCTTGCCGACACGGTCGGCCGTCGGCAGCGAAAGCCCGACTGGCTGTCGATCCCGGAGGCGCTGGAGCGGATCCTCCGGGCGGTCCCGCTCATGTCGGCGGAGACGGTGCCGATCCTGGAATCGCTCGGCCGGACGCTGGCCGAGCCGGTGGTCTCGCCCATTGACCAGCCGCCGTGGGACAACAGCGCCATGGACGGGTTCGCGGTGCGGGCCGAGGACATCCTCGGCGCGACACCGGACGCTCCGGTCCGCCTTCGCGTTTTGGAGGAGGTCCCGGCTGGCGGGTTCGCGCGCCACGAGGTCACGCCCGGCACGGCGATCCGGATCATGACCGGCGCGCCCATACCGCCGGGCGCGGACAGCGTGGTGCGGCTCGAGCACACGGATGCGTGGCGGGTCGGCCCGGGCGGCGAAGCGGGCGCGGAGCGCACGGGTGGAGGACCCGGTCCGGCCGTGCCGGAGGAGCCGGTTTCCGTCCTGATCCTGCGCGACTCTGACGCGCGCCGTAACGTGCGTGCCCGGGGCGAGGACCTGAGAGCCGGCGAGTGCGTGCTGGAAGCCGGTCGCGTGGTGCGCCCCGCGGAGATGGGTGTGCTCGCGACGGTGGGCCGCGCGAGCGTGGTCGTGCGCCGGCGTCCCCGGATCGGGATCCTCGCGAACGGGGACGAGCTCGTGGACCTCGACCGATTCGACGAGGTCCGCCGCGGCCGCCGGATCGTGAACTCCAACTCCTACGGGCTCGCGGGCGCGGTTCTGGCTGCCGGCGGCGAGCCGGTGCTCCTCGGCATCGCGCCGGACGACCGGGCGGGCATCCGGGAGCATCTGGAGCGGGCGCGCGGCCTCGACGCCCTGATCACCACCGCGGGCGCGAGCGTGGGAGACCACGACCTGCTCAAGGACGTGCTGGAGGAGGCCGGGTTCGAGCTGGACTTCTGGCGCGTCCGGATGCGGCCCGGCAGCCCTGTTTCGTTCGGCCGATTGGGCGGGATGCCGGTGTTCGGGCTGCCGGGCAACCCGGTGTCCGCCCTGGTGACCTTCGAGGTCCTGGTCCGGCCCGCGATCCGGCGCATGCTCGGCCGGCCGGACGTCTACCCGCCCACGGTCGTGGTCCGGGCCGCGGAACGGATCGAGTCCGCGAGCCCGAATCTGACCCTGTTCCTGCGCGTCCGGCTGACGCGCGGGGAGGATGGGGGGTGGTTCGCGCGGCTTACGGGCCCGCAGGGCTCGGGGATCCTGACCTCCGTGGCGGCGGCGGATGCACTGCTCGTCGTGCCGGAGGGTGAGCCGGCCATCGAGGCCGGCGAGGCCGCGCGTGCAATCCCGATCGGGTCCGCGGATCCCGGTCGGGCCGTTTTCGAACTCTGAACAGACGGCGTCGGCGTCCGTGTTCCGGGCGCCCGCCGCGCGAATCCTGATCGGGGCCGTTCTCCCCGCCGCCACCGATACCGGCGGCCCGGGTCCCGGCCCCGGACAAAGCAAGGAGATCCCGAATGACCGACGACGGACGCCTCGGATCGGGGCCGGTGATCCCCGCGGATTACCAGCCGCCGCTTCCCAAGGACCGGCTCATTCTCGAGGAGCAGCCGCAAGAAGAGCACGTCCCCATGGACGTGGTCTTCGTGGGCGCGGGCCCGGCCGGGCTCGCCGGCGCCATCGAGCTGGCGCGGCTCGTTCGGCAGGACAACGAGGCCGGCGGCGGACTGGGAGACATCGAGATCGCCGTCTTGGACAAGGCCTCGGGTCTCGGAGAGCACAATCTCTCCGGTGCGGTCGTGAACCCCCGCGCGTTCCGGGAGCTCTTCCCGGAGCTGAAGGACGAGGACTTCCCGTTCCGCGCCCCCGTCAAGGACGAAGCGGTCTACCTGCTGACCAACGAGTCCCGGGCGCTCAAGATCCCGACCCCGCCCACGATGCGGAACCACGGGAACTACGTGGCATCGATCTGCGAGATCGTCCGCTGGCTCGGGGAGAAGGCGGAAGAGCTGGGCGTCAACGTCTTCACCGGCTTCCCCGCGGACGCGCTGCTCGTGGAGAACGGCCGCGTGATCGGCGTCCGCACCACGCCGACGGGCCTCGACCGCTCCGGCGAGCCGACGGGCAACTACATGCCCCCGACGGACATCGTGGCCCGGGTCACCGCGCTCGCTGAAGGCACCCGCGGCATGCTCTCCCAGGCGTACTTCGACTGGCAGGGGATCCGCGCCGAGAACCCGCAAATCTACGCGCTCGGGGTCAAGGAGTTGTGGGAGACGAGGGTGCCCCTGGACCGGATCATTCACACCATGGGCTGGCCGCTCCCCTCGGATGCGTTCGGCGGGAGCTTCATGTATCCACTGGAGCCGAACCTCGTGGCCATCGGCCTCGTGGTGGGCCTCGACTACCGGGACGCGAACCTCGACGTCCACGGACTCCTCCAGCGCATGAAGCTCCACCCGCTCTTCCGCCAGTATCTCGAGGGGGGCGAGATGGTCGAGTGGGGCGCGAAGACCATCCCGGAGGGAGGGTACTACGCGATCCCGAAGCGCAGGACCGGAGACGGCGTCGTGATCCTCGGCGACTCGGTCGGCTACGTGGACGTGCCGTCGCTCAAGGGGATCCATTACGCCATGCAGTCCGGCATCTACGCGGCACGGGCCATTTTCCAGGCGCTCAAGGCAGGCGACGTCTCCGCCGCCTCCCTCGCGGCGTACGATCGCATGGTCGATGAGAGCTACATCATGCGCGATCTGCACCGCACGCGGAACATGAGGCTGGCCTTCAAGGACGGCTTCTACGCCGGCGGCTTGAAGGCAGGCCTCATGACGCTCACCGGCGGCGCGTTCCCGGGCGGGCGGATCGCCATGGAGCCGGACGCCCGGGTCCCCAAGCGGGTGCGGCCGCTCCCCACCTTCACCCCCGACGGCAAACTGACCTTCGCGAAGGTGGATGCGGTGTTCAAGTCGGGGAACGCAACGCGGGACACGATCCCGTCCCACCTGATCGTGGGGAAGGACATCCCGCCGGAGGTGGCGGAGATGTACGTGCATCTCTGCCCTGCGGGCGTCTACGAGCGGCAGGGGGACACCCTCGTGGTCAACGCCCCGAACTGCGTGGACTGCAAGGCCACGGACGTGCTCGGCCCGCGCTGGACACCCCGGGAGGGCGGGAGCGGGCCGCAATATCGTCGGATGTGACGGCTTCCACGCGAATCCTGCCGGGAATGACGACGGCCGCCCGGAGCCCCGGGCGGCCGTCTCTTCTCCTGGATGGACCTCGCCAGTCGGTCGACCCGGGCTCCGCGAGAGCCCGCCCGGGTCCCGGCGGCGCGGTCAATGGTGGTGGCCGTGGTCCTCGTCCGGCTGGCCCGTGGCGGAGTGATCCGCGTGGTCCCCGGAATGACCGCCGTGGGCACCGTGGTCGTGATCCGACGGGGCCGACTCGTATGTGACCTCCACGTCCCGCACGTACTCCGGGTGATCCTGGTCCGCTTCCGGCCAGCGCCCCCCCCTGCCGACGATGATCACCCCGCCCAGAGCGCCCATCGCGCCCTCCGGAATCACCTCGCCGGTGGGATTCTCGTACACCGCGGTCAGGCGATAGACGTGGTCGGGACGGAGGCGGGGGCCGAACGGCCAGAACCATCTGCGCGTCGGCATCCCGATCACCTCGCCGTTCTCGTCCAGGCGTGGCACCACCTCCCAGAGCACCTTCCCGGCAGTGACGTCCTCGAAACGCAGGACCTTGCCGTACTTGTGCAGGTGCCCACCAACGCCGAGCAGCCTCCCGGCCACCGCCGGCCGCCCTTCCCAGCTCTGCTCAGAGTAACCGGGCGGCAGGTCATATGCATGCTTCCCGGCCGGCGGCATCACGTCCATATAGAAGGGATAAACGTCCAGCCGCGGCAGCACCCCGCCGCGGGGCGTGAACGGGATCCGCGTGCGGACGTAGACCCGTTCGTAGCTCTGATCCGTGGGGTTGTGCATCATGGCCGTGACCATGAGCTGCTGGCCCCGTTGGACCGGCATCCCCAGCAGACGCGGCAGCCGAACCGCGCCCGTCTCGTGACCCGCCGCCCCGATCCGGCGCATGATGTTGCTGAACAGCTCCCGGTCCTCCGGCATGATGAGGTTGATGTGGTGCAGGACCTCCCGCGGGACCGGTCGGTCCTCCGCGTCCACGACCTCCACCTCGTAGCCGTGCACCCAGCCGTCCCCCGGGAACGGCACGACGTGCGGACCGGCCTGCACGACATCGTGATGTGAAGCGTTTGCGGGCAGCTCGATGGGGCCGTAGAGGACGACGAGTTCCCTGCCCCCAGCGGCCTCCACGATCCGGGCACCCGGCGCATCATCCGGCAGCAGCACGCCGGAGGGCGGGAGCTCCGACCCGCCCGACTCCCTGCGCAGTACGGAGCTCCCGACGAGCAGCGCAACGATCGCAATCCCCGCGAGCACGACCGGAACGACCCGGCCCATCCTGTGCTTTCGCATCTGGCTCGGCTCCGAATGTTTGGAGAGTCCGTCGCGCTCCGGGCCGCCGCGCCGCCGCTCAGCCGCCCTCTCTCAGGGCCCGGATCTCCTTCGTAAGCCTCGGCAGGATCTCGAACGCGTCGCCCACGATCCCGTAGTCGGCGACCTTGAAGATCGGCGCGTCCGGATCCTTGTTGATGGCCACGATCGTCTTCGCGGTCCGCATCCCCGCCAGGTGCTGGATCGCACCGCTGATCCCGACCGCGATGTAGAGCTGCGGGGAAACCGTCTTCCCCGTCTGGCCGACCTGCTCGCCGTGCGGGCGCCAGCCGGCATCCACTACCGCCCGGGACGCACCCAACGACGCGTTCGGCCCGAGCGCCTCGCACAGGTCCTCGAGGAGCTGCCAGTTCTCGGGGCCGCGCATGCCGCGCCCGCCGGCCACCACGATCGGCGCCTCGGCCACGTCCGGCCGCTCACCCGCGGCGGCCACGAACTCCCGCACGCGCACCCGCCACCGGTCCGGCTGCACGTCCACCGCCACCGTCTCGACCTCGCCGCTGGCCGGCCGCTCCTGCGGCAGGAACACGTTCGGCCGGAGCGAGACGAGCCGCGGCTCGCCCTTCAGCGTGACCCGGACCAGCGCCTTCCCCGCGTAGACCGGTCGCGTGACGTAGAGCTCCCCACCCTGAACGTCGAGCTCCGTGGCATCGCCCGCCAGCGGCAGATCCACGCGCGCGGCCACCCGCGGCGCAAGGTCCTTGCCCATGGCCGTGGCGCCGAAGAACGCCGCGTAGTAGCCCCCACCCCGCAACACCTCCGCCACCACGTCCGTGAAGCCCTCCGGCGTGTACTTCCCGAACGCATCGTTCGCCACGACCCGGACCCGGTCCGCACCGTAACGGCCCAGCTCCGGCGCCGCGGCCTCGATCCCCGCTGGCCCGATCGCCAGCGCATGGACCTGTCCGCCCACCGCATCCGCCACCGTCCGCGCGGCCGACAACACCTCGTACGACACGCGGCGCACCGCGCCGTCGCGGAACTCTACCAGTGCCAGTACGTTGGCTCCCATTACGATCTCCCTGGCAGGCGCGGCCGAGACATACCCCCGGCCACGGCTGACTCTAGCTCACAGAACCTTCGCTTCCTCGCGCAGCAGCCGTACCAGCTCCGGAACGGCGTCCGGCCCCTCGCCCACGATCCGCCCCGCCGGCCGCTCCGACGGATAGCTCATCGCCTGGACCCCGATCCGGCTCTCCACGCTCGCCGCGTCCTTCTCCTCCAGCGGCTTCTTCTTCGCCGCCATGATCCCCTTCAGAGACGCGTAGCGCGGCTCGTACTCGCCCTTCGTGATCGTGAGCACGGCCGGGAGCGGCGCTTCGACCACCTCGTAGCCGCCCTCGACCTCCCGATGGCAAACCACCCGCCCATCCGCGACCTCGAACTTCGTCACCACCGTGACACACGGCAGCCCGAGCAGCTCGGCCACCATCGGACCGACCTGCTGCTGGTCATCATCCACGGCCTTCATCCCGAAGAGGATCAGGTCCGCGCCCATGTCCTTCAGCTCGGCCGCCAGCGCCCGGGCCGTGGCGAGCCCGTCCACCGACGACTCGCCCTTGACCAGCACCGCGCGGTCCGCACCCATCGCCAGCGCCGAACGGAGCTGCTCCCCGGCCGCAGGGTCCCCCACGGTCACCACCGTGACCTCTCCCTCGCCCCGCGACTCCTTCAGCCTCAACGCCGCCTCGACCGCGAACTCGTCGTACGGGCTGACGATGAACTTGAGGCCCGCCGTGTCGATGGCGTTACGATCCTCTAGGATCCGAATGCGTGCCTCCGTGTCCGGCACGCGCTTGATGCAGACGACAGTCTTCACTGACTCGCTCCTTGGTTGCGGAGGCGATCCCGAAAACGTTGAAAATCTACCCCCATCCACACCCCGTGTCTAGCGAACGACCGGCCCACGGCCGACCTCGCTCAGAACCTCAGCCCGAGTGTGACCTCGGTCTGGCCGTCCAGCCCCGGTATGTCCGGATATGCGTAGGCAACATCGACATGTGCCCGGGAGAACAGGACACCGAGCCCGAGCCGGCGGTACGAGCGTCGGAAGTCGGATGTCGCCGGGCCGTAACCGCCCCGGAGCGCGACCCGGCCGAAGAGCACGGCTTCCGCACCGAACAGGAACCGGGCATCATCGGAGTCGCTCTCCGTATCGTCCGTGAACACGACCCGGTCGGCGAGCAGGAGGAGGTCGACCGGGCGGTCGCCATCCGGATCGAGCCAGGCGAGGGGTTCGACGGCGACCCCGAAGCGGAACCGCGTCGGGAGCGACTCGGTGAACGCGTCGGACTCCAGGTCGGGGCCGAGGTCGAGGATCGTCGCGCCGACCCGGACCGGTCGACGCGGAAGAGGCCGGAAGATCACGCCCAGGTCCACGGCGACGGTGCCCGCACGCGCCCTGCCCACCTCGAACGCGCTCATGGCCGTGGGCTCCGCCAGCGAGACCCACCGAGCCGACGCGCCCACGTCCAGCATCTCGCCCAGCGTCCGCGCGGCACTCACCCCGACAACCGCAGCCCGCGACGACACGTCCCCGCCGGCGAGGCCGGAGCCGTCGGGGAGCGGGAACGGCTCGGTCCTGGCCACGCGCACCGTGGCCGCGAGCACGGTCCCCGAGCGCCGCCTCATCCCGAGCGCGAGGAAATGCTGCCTGTAGAGATCGGGCGCGTCGAGCCGGCTCACGAGCACGCCGAGACCAGTGACCGGTGCCAGGCTCGCGGGGTTGTAGGCGCCCACCTCCAGTCCGCCGACCGCCGCGGTCACGGCTTCGGCGAGGGAGGCCGCGCGCGCGCCGGCCGGGATGGTCATGAGCCCGGCCGATTGCCCGCTCCCCGGTTGCGGTGCGGCGGCCAGCACGAGCAGGGCGGCGAGCCCGGTGAGGTATCGTACGCGACGTCGCATGAACACCCTTCCGTTGTCTCCCCTCCTTCCACGCGCCGGGAACCCGCGGTGACGTCACGGTGGAACGACGTCTCCCGACCGCTCGAACGGCCTTCCGCCGGCCCGCAGGCCCCCCCGGCCCGCGAACGTCCGGAGGTCCGCCGTCCGGGCTCCGAACGGCTACGGGGAATGTACGGTCGGCTCGGCACTGCGGCCAGGCCGCACGAGGCGTGATTATTGCCCGATCTCGTTCCGGGGGGACCGGCTGCGCCCCCGGGCCGCCGACGCCCCGAAAACGACGCGAGAGGAGGAGCCCATGGCCGAACGGGACATTCGGCGCGAGCTGGAGAAGAAGCGCGAGGAACTCCGGGAAAAGGGCAAGCCGGAGCAGATCGGCCGCCCTTACGAGACGAGCCGTGAGCTCGTCGAAGAGGGTGAACGCAAGCGGACCGGGACGAACCTGGACATCGGCGAGGAGCGTAGCGAGGAGCAGCTCCGCGAGATGCGTGAGGCCCGGGAGAGCCGGTCGGAATGACGTGCCCGAATCCGGGGCGGTCTACGTCACGGCCGCCGGCGCGCGGCCTCCGGCGTAGACCGCCTCGATGATCTCGGCCACGCGCACGCTCCGTTCGATCTCCGGATCGTACCCCGGCGAGCGCGCGAGGCGCTCGGTCCAGTCCAGGATGCAGCGTCCGAGCCAGTCTCTCGATTCCCGGAGCACGATCCTGCCCTCCCGGCCCGTGAAGCGCTCCACCTCGAAGTCGTAGAAACTGCTGTCCACGTTCCGGAACTCCGCGCCGCCGGCCGTCCCGTACACGGTGGTTCGGATCACGCAGTCCCGCCCGGCGTGCGCGTTCCAGCTCACGGCCAGCTCCACGGCCGGACCGTCCTCCAGGTGCAGGGCCGCAGTCGCAAAATCGTCGATGACGGGCGCCGACTCGATGGGGACGCCGCCGCGGAACACGCGACCGTGCGCGGCGCGCACATCGTCCCGCTCCAGGAGCCAGAGCGCCTGGTCCACCAGGTGAACGCCCAGATCGATCAGCGCACCGCCGCCGGACCGCTCCGGGTCGCGGCACCACGCTTTGTCCGGGCCGTAGGCGTTGTGGAACACGGCCCGGATCATGAACACGCGGCCCAGTTCGCCGTCCCGGACCATGCGGCGCAAGGCGAGGAGCCCGTCCGTGTGCCGGTAGGAGTAGTCCACACCGAGGAGCCGGTCCGCGGCACGGGCGGCCGCCACCATGGCCGCCGCGTCCGCGCTCCGCGTGGCGAGCGGCTTCTGGCAGAACACGGCCAGGCCCCGTTCCAGCGCCGGGATCGTCTGCGCCGGGTGATCGGTGTTCGGCGTCGCGATGACCACTCCATCCAGGCCGAGCTCCGGCGCGGCGTCGAGCAACTCGTCGTAATGCTCGAACCCGAGCGCCCCCGGGTGCCGCTGGCCCACCTGCTCGAGGCGCGCTCTATCCGTATCGCAGAGCGCCGCGACCTCCGCCGCGCCCCGCTCCGCCACCGCCTCGAGCCGCATGGCACCGATCCAGCCCAGGCCCACGAACGCGAGCCGCGGCCGGCGAGCGCCCGATGGACTCATCGGGCCGGAACCCGCTGCACGGCCGAAGACCGTGCCGCGAGCCGACGGTACAGCGCCTCGTATTCGTCCACCATCCGCTCCGGGTGGTAGCGCTCGAGCGCTCGCGCGCGCGCCGCCTCCGCAAGCGCGGTACGACGCGATTCATCGGCCATGAGCGATTTCACCGCCTCGGCCAGTGCGCGGGAATCGCCCGGCGGGTAGAACACCGCGCAGCCGTCCCACAGTTCGCGGAACGTCCCGATGTCCGTGGCAACCAGCGCGCACCCCGCGAGCGCGGCTTCCACGAGCGCGAGACCGAATGGCTCGTAGCGCGACGTCGCCGCGTACACCCGGGCCCGGCCGAGCAGCGCCCGGATCTCCTCCCCGCCCAACTCGCCGGCCCAGTGCACGCCCGGGACGTCCACCGGAAAACCTTCGCCCCCGCCTGGATGCTCCACAGGACCCGCCACCACGACCTGCGCGGCCCCGCTCAGCTCCGGCGCCGCCTCGATCAGGTCCCGAACGCCCTTCCCCTCATCCCACAACCGCCCGATCGTGACCACCAGCGGTTCACGCACCCCCCGCCGCCTCACCCGGAACCGCTCCGGCGAGCGTGCGTTGTAGACCACCCCGACCGGTTCGACGCCGTACTCCGCTTCGATCTGCGCCGCCATCCACGCGGACGGCGCCAGCCGCGCCTGCGCGCCGCGCAACCCCGCCTCCACCCCGTCCCGGTAGCGCTGGAACCAGCTATCGCGCGGTGGCTCCTCACCCTTCACGTGCCGCCACCACGTCAGTACATCGCTGTGCGCCACGACCAGCTTCGGCGGGCCGAAGTCGTACGCTCCGCAATGGAACTGGTTCAGGTGCAGCACGTCCGGGGAGAACCGCACCACCTCCCGCCGCAGCGCCTCCACCGACGCCGAAAGCCCGGGCTCCGGCTCGGGCATCCATTCGAGTGGATGCGGATACGCTCGGAAATCCAGCTCGCCACGGTTCGCGAGCCACGCCTCGTGCGCCGCGCCTGGATCCCCGCCGAACGAGACCAGCGTCACCCGATGGCCCCGCTCGATGAGCAAATCCACCAGCTCTTCCGTATAGCTCCAGACGCCGCCCGCTACGTCAGTTGTCATCAGGATTCGCATGGGTCCGCGATGTCGCAGGAATCAGGCCGGACGTTTCGCCACCCTCCGCAATGGCCGCGGCGTCTCCCGGATGGCCTTCGCGAACGCGGCAACGCTTCCGCCAGCGGGCGCCACGTTCGCCCAGGCCGGGTTCTCGGATGATCGCTCGATCTCGCCGGGTTTCAATTTCCGTACCACCGTCACCCGCACGGAACGCCCGCGCGCGCCCGCGGCTTCACGAACCCTGCCGCCCGGTCCACCCGCACCCACACGACCCCGCCAGCACGCCTTCGGCCCGGCTCCCCGGCACCGGACCCGGGAGCCCTACGGATCGACGCCGATCGGTATCCCCGGCTCCACGAACTCCCGCTCCGGATCGTACGGCTTCGGCAACCAATCCGGATCCTCGTGCCGTTCCGGCCCAACGGGCTCCGGCTCTTCTTCCGGCTCGTAGGGCGGCTCCTCCGCGGGCGCCCCCGGGCGGGGCAACGGCTTGTCCGGCCTGGGTCCCGGAACGGTCGCCATGTGCAACCTCCTTCCGACAACAGCACGTCACCGACCGGGAAACAAATGGCGCAGACGCCGTGCCACCACCAGCCTGGCGGAAGAATCGACGTAAATGATTCCACGCCACGACCTTGGTGCAAACCACGGATCGCACCGCAAGACCCCGTGCCCGCTGGCAGGCAGGCAGCCGCGCGGGTCACGCACCCGCGAAGCGTGGTGCTGCCGTGGCGAGGCGCACAATCCGTCGCGCGCGTCGGCTGGACGCGCGTCCGGTCACGGTGCAGCCGCCGCGGGCGGGCGGGCCGGGGACGGATGGCCTATCGCCCCCGTCAGCCGGCGACCGCCCGGAACACGCGGAGGAAGTTCTCGCCCAGGATCTTGCGCACTGCGTCGTCGTCGAAGCCGCGTTGGAGGAGGAGCTCGGTGATGCGGGGCAGGTCCCCGGCGTGGCGGATTCCGGACGGCAGGACCTTGATGCCGTCGAAATCGCTCCCGAGGCCGACGTGGTCGATGCCGGCCACGTTCGCGATGTGCTCGATGTGGTCCACGAGCGTGTCGATCGGCACGGGTGGGATGGTGGCGCGCGCCGCGTCGCTCCACGCCCGGGCCTCGGCCCGGGCGCGCTCCCGGTCCCCGTACTCCCGGTGGAGTCGATCCTCCATGGCAGCCGCCTCCGCCTCGATCCGGTAGTACTCGGCGGAGTATCGTTCGTCGAGGAACGTGGGGAAGAAGTTCACGCCGATCCAGCCTCCGGACGCCGCTATGGCCCGGAGCTGGTCGTCCGTCAGGTTCCTGGGGTGGTCGGCGAGCGCCCGGGCGCAGGAGTGGCTTGCGATGATCGGCGCGGCCGTGGTGTCGATCACGTGCCAGAACGCGGATTCCGCCAGGTGCGAGACATCCACGAGCATGCCGAGCCGATTCATCTCCCGGACCACGCCCCGGCCGAAGGCGGTGAGCCCCCCGTGGCGCGGAGGAGAACAGCAGGCGTCCGCCCAGTCGTTCGTGTTGTTCCACGTCAGCGTCATGTAGCGGACGCCCAGCTCGTGGAACCGCCGGAGATTGTCCAGCGAGTTCTCGATGGCGTGGCCCCCTTCCACGCCGATGAGCACCGCCACTTCGCCGGCGCCGGCCGCTGCGGTGATCTCATCCGCATTCGTGGCGATCCGGACTCCCGGCGTGCGCGCCACGACCCCGTGGATCGCCTGGATCAAGCGGAGCGCGTGCTCGAGCGACGCGCCGGGGCGCTCCGCGTACTCCGCCGGCACCCAGGCGATGAAGAACTCGGCGTCCAGGCCGCCCTCACGCATGCGCGGGAGATCGATGTGCCCTTCGTCGTGGCGCGCCCCGAAATCGTAACCGGGCTGGAGGAAGAACTCGGTGGGCGTATCGGCATGCCCGTCGATCACGATGCATGCGCGGTGCAACTCGCGGGCGCGCCCGGCGTAGTCCATGTCCGCGGGGCGATCAGCCGGACCAGTGTCGTTGGATGCGCTGTTCATCGTGAGACCCAGGGGTTCGCGCGTACATAGAAACGCAACGGCAGGTCCACGGCGCGCGTGATTCCAATGCGCGGACCGGTGGCCACCGAGGACGGGTCGACCGGCGTGCCGGCGGTGATCAGGAGCGGCGGTGCCTGCAGCGGGTGGCGGTCCAGCGCTCCCGTGATCGCGAAGGCTTGTGCGAGCCTGCCCGGCCCCGAGGTGAGCTCCCGGTCCTTCCGGGCGCGCCCCTCCCTGCCCCGGCCCTCTGCGCGGCCGCCGACCCCGAACCGACGACGCCGCATGACCTCCACGCCTTCCAGCGGCTCGACGGCCCGGATCAACACCGCAGCCGGGTAGCCGACGCGCCCGGTCACGGCGTTCAGGCACCAGTGGATCCCGTAGATCCGGTAGACGTACGCGATCCCCGGCGGACCGAACATCGGCTCGTTGCGGGCCGTCCGGCCGATCCGCTCCGCAGCATGCGAAGCCGGATCGTGGGGACCGGGGTAGGCCTCGGTCTCCACGATCCGGCCCGTTGTCAACTCGCCGTCAACGACCGATACGAGGATCGCCCCCAGGAGCTCCCGGGCAACGACCTCCGCCGGCCGGTCATAGAACCCGGCCGGCAACGGCTCGTACGCCGCGAGTTGCGCGATCAACTCTCGGCCGGCGCCGGCTTCCGCTTGCGTCCTCCACGGCGCCCGCCCCGGCGGCTGCCGGAGCGCGGCCTGGCCGCGTCCGCCTGGGCGGCCGGCTCGGCCGGAACCGCCTCAGCGGCTGTTTCCGAGGCGACGACCTCCGCGGACGACTCCGCCGCAGCCGCCTTTCCCGACGGAGCTCCCGCCTCCTGGGCAGCGGCCTCTACCTTCGGTGCCGCCGTGCCGGTCTGGCTCTTCTTCGACCGGGACCGGCCCCGCGACCGGGACCGGCTGGCCTTCGCGGGCCTGGCGGCCTCGATGGCCGGCGCCTCGGCCTGGGCTTCCGGCTGTTCGGCCGCCGGCGACGCGGCCTCCGCCTCAACCGGCGACTCCGCGACCGCCGCTACGGCCTCCGGTCCCGCGGGCTCCTCGGCCGTCTCCTTCGACGCGGCTCTGGCTCCCCCGCCAGCCTTCTTCGGCTCAGGCCGGCCGGCGCGGTCGGCTTGCGGCGCGGATTCCGGCGCGGGCTCGGCCTCGGCCGGAGCGGCCTGACTCTCCGTCCGGGCCCGGTAGTCCGCCTGCCACGCCTCGAGCACCGCCTCCGCGCGCCGGGCACCCAGGACCTCCCGGACCCGGTCCGGCTGCCCGTGCAGCGCCGCGAACACTCCCGCAGCGCCGAACGCTTCGATCAGCGCCTCCGCGGTCTTCTGGCCCACTCCCTTGTACCCGGTGAGATGGGCGGCCACCGCTTCGCGCTCGGTCGGCAGGCCGAGACTCTCGAGGCTCCGGGCGGCCTGCTTCGCCTTCCGCTCCTTCCGCCTCGCCGCGCCGCTCTTCCGCTTGCGGGCCGGCCGCCCAGCTTCGACCGTAGCAGCCTCTCCGGCTTCAGTCGGCTCCGCCATGACCTCCGCCGCCGTCTCGACGACAGCCGTCGCCGCCGCCTCCGCCTCCACCGTCGCCCTGGCCTCTACCGGCTCGGGCTCGACGGCCGCCGGCTCGGTCGGCTCCGCGGCCTCGACGGCCTTCGACACGCCGCTGACCGCGCCGTTGAGCTCGCCGACCCGCGCCACCGCCTGGCCTTCCAGGAGCGGCGGCGGGCCCTCGAACACCCGGACGCGACCCCGCGTCCCGCGCCGGAACCGGAGCACGCCCGGAACCGGGACCGCGCCCCCGCTGGCTGCGGACGCTTCGGGAGTCTCCGCGCGCGGCGTCGCCTCCGCCTCGGGCTCCTTCACTTCCTGCCCGGCGGCTTCGGGCTCAACGGTCCGCTCCGCCTCGGCCTGGACGACCTCCTCCGCTTCGGGCGCGGCACCGGCCTCCGCCGACGGCTTCACCTCTTCCGGCTGAGCGGCCCGAGCCTCGGCGCCCCGCTCCGGACGGCCTCGCTCCTTACGCGACGTCTGCCGATCCGGCTCCGTCGCCGCGGCCCGCTGCACTGCGGCTGCCGCACGATCCCGCCCGTTGGCCAGGACCACCTCGTAGACGCCGTTCTCCAGCTTGCGCAGGTCGATGACCTCGGCGTCGTGCGCCTGGCGCAGGAACCGGCTGAACTTGCTGAAACCGACCGTCGCCTCGTCCCAGCCCGGCTCGAGCTCCAGCATGCGACGCTTCACGTCCGAGTCACGCGCCGCAGCGGCACCGCCCCGGGTAAGGTCCGCCACCGCCCGCTGGAGGAGATCGTACGCCGCCGCGAGCGGGTCGACCGGCGCGGCTTCCGCCGCCCGCGGAGCCGCCACGGGCGCCGCCGGCTCCCGAACCACCGCCTCCCGGACCGCCGGCTCCCGGCTCGCCGGCTCCCGCGCCGTCCGCGCCCGCTCGCCTGCGCGCTCGCCGCGCTCGGCCCGCTCCCCGCGCTCCCGGGAACGACGATCTTCCTTCGGCCGCCGCTCCTCGACCCGAGCCGCCACCGCCGGCGTCGCTTCCACGACCTCCGCCCCCGCCTCCTCATCGACCGGTGGAGGCGCCACCTCGAACTGGCCGTTCTCCAGCTTCTTCAGGACCAGCCGGCCACGCGTGGCGGCCTCGACCAGGAACTTGCTGAACTTACTGTAACCCAGCTCCCGCTCGTTGAAGTTCGGGTCCAGCTCCAGCATGACCTGCTTCAGCCGGTCCGAACGCATGACCTCGTTGTGGCTGGCCATGAACCGGACCGCCCGCTCCACGAGCACCCACGGGTCCTCGCTCGGCAGGTCCTCCTCGTCGCCCGCCCGCGTCAGCCCCGAAAGCGCCGAGTACGAGTAGTACTCGTCGCAGTTCTGCACGAGCAGGTCCGACGTCGACTCCCGGATCCCGACGCCAATGACGTACTTGCCGTATTCCTTGAGCTTGAGAACGAGACTGCTGAAATCGGAATCGCCCGACAGGAGAATGAAGACGCCGATCTCCGGGCGAGTGAAGACCAGCTCCAGTGCGTCGATGGCCAGGCGTATGTCGGTCGCGTTCTTCTTCGAGCTCCCGTACGCCGGCGCGAAGATCAGGTCCACCGACGCCTCGGCCAGCGGCACGATGTACTGTGGGTATCTCCTCCAGTCCGCGTACGCCCGCTGAACCGCGACCTTCCCCTTGATGATATCGCTGTTGAGTAGCTTCTTGAGCTCCTTCGTCAGGTCGCTGCGAATGCCCATCGTGACGTTGTCGAAGTCGATGAGCAGCGCAGCGTTCGGCGCGTTCTGCGTCGTTACGACCGGCCGCCCCTGATGGGGGGCCCGCGCAAATTGTGCGCTCATTTCCCTCGCTGTGTTCTGATTGTCCTCTGTCGCGAGGCAGGTTCGTCTCTGCGCGGGCCGCAGCGCCGTCGCTCGGTTCCCGCCTCCGGGCGCCCCGCTCGTTCCCTCTCCCTCATCGGGGCCCATTCGACCCGGAGCCCGGCCGAACACGGCCGCATACGGCTCACGAGACGTCCGAACGTGTCTCGCCTGCTGACTTTCACGACCGACGGCTCGACTCCTCGGCGCTCACCATGCGCGCCAGTTCGACCCGCCGGACCTTCCCGCTCCCCGTGAGCGGGAGTGAATCGAAGAAGCGGACCAGGTCCGGAACCTTGTAGTCCGCCAGCGCGCCCCGGCACCATTCCCGAATCTCTTCGCCGGTCACGATCGCCCCCTCCACCGGGACGATACACGCGCAAACCGCTTCTCCGAGGACCTCGTGGGGCATGCCGACCACCGCCACGTCCAGCACCGCCGGGTGGGCCTGGATCCGATCTTCGACCTCGCGCGGATACACGTTGAATCCGCCACGAATGATCAGCTCCTTGCGCCGGCCCACCACGTGCACGTAGCCGTCTTCGTCCACCATGCCCAGGTCCCCGGTCCGGAAGAAGCCATCCCGCTCCTTGACCTGTGCGGTTTCGCCCGGCTGCCGGTAATACCCCTTCATCACGCCCGGCCCGCGCACCCCGATCTCGCCCAGGCTCTCGACCGGGAGCACCTCCCCATCCAGACCAAGGACGCGAATCTCCGTCCCTTCCAGAGGGCGGCCCACCGTGAAGAGCTGCTTCTCCTCCGGATCCTCCGGCCGCGTGATCGCGACCGTGGACGCCGTCTCCGTCAGGGAGTAGGCGACCTGCAGGCCCGGACAGAGCCGCTCCCGGATCCGGCGAACCATGTCGTCGCCGATCGGCGCGCCCGCCACGATCCCCGCCCGCAGCGAGGAGAGGTTGCGCCGCGTCCGCGACGACTCGTGCAGCTCCGTCACGAACACGGTCGGCACCCCGTAATGCACCGTCACGCGATGCCGCTCGATCAGCTCCAGCGCCTCGGCCGGATTGAACTGCTCCTGGAGCACGAGCGAGGCGCCCGCGCACATCGTCCCGATGATCCCCGGACCGAGGCCGAACACGTGAAAGACGGTCGTGACGCCGAAAACCACGTCCTGCGGGCCGAGCCGGATGGCGTCCACCGTCTTGCACGCCGTGTCGAGCAGGTTCGTGTGCGTCAGCTCCACGCCCTTCGGCTTGCCCATGGTGCCGGACGTGTACAGGATCGTGAACACATCGTCCGGCTGGACGTCCGCCTGCGGGAGCGCCCTCCGTTCGCCGCTCGACAACAGGTCCTCGAACTGGTACACCCGGTCATCGTACCAGAGGTCTTCCTCGCCAACCGTCACCAGGTACTGCAATTCCGGCAAGGTGGTGAGGAAGCCCTCGAAGAGTTCGAGGTAGTCCGTGCCGTCGTACGTCTCCGCGCTGATGACGACCGCCGCCTCCGAATGCCGCAGCATGTACTGCAGCTCCGGCACCGTGTATCGCGGATTGAGCGGAACGACGACCGCACCCAGCTTGGCGGCCGCGAAGACGGAGATCACGAATTCCGGCCAGTTGGGCAGGCTCAGCGCGATCCGATCCCCGGCTCCGATGCCGAGTTCGTGCAGGGCCGCCGCGAGCGCGGAGGCCTTCGCTTCGATCTGGCCGTAGGTGAACCGGCGGTCACCGTACAATAGAAAGACACGGTCCGGACCTTCGGCGGCCTGCGCCTCCAAGGCCTGTGCGATCGTCCGGCCCGCGTAGCGCTCCGCGAGCGCCATCAATCCTCCATCCGGGTCTTTGCGCAACGCCCTCTTGCCGTTGGGCAATCCTTGGGCTCGCACCCGTAACAAAGATAGTGGTGCGGACCACGAACGTCAAACGACGCTGGCACCTATAGATACCCCGGAGCCATCACGGAGTTGCCGCGGTCCGGCTCCCATCCGTCCATCGGCCGGGACCCTCCCTGGGTCCCGGGGAATGAACAGGGCCGCCGCTTCCATGCTCGCGCATGGCCGAGCGCCTGGTCCTGCGGCGCACCTCACGAGGACCAGATGCTGCGCAGGACGGCGACGGCGTGCGCATCATCGATGGCATGACTCCAATCGCCGGACGGGTCCCGCGCCGCGCGCCCGATTGCTTCCAACAGCGTGTACCGGGTCCGCCCCTGCCGGTTCTTCTTGTCGGTGCGCGCCGCCGCCACGACGGCGGCCGGGTCCAGCGCGCTCGGCGGAAGCACGGGCAGCCCGAGCGCGGAAAGCACCGTGCGAATGCCGTTGCCGGTGCCCGCTGCCGTCACCCCGATCGACTCCCCGAGCTCCGCCTCCGCCACCATCCCCATGGCGATGGCGAAGCCATGCGGGATGCAATACCCGGACAGCGATTCGATGGCGTGGCCGATGGTGTGCCCGAAGTTCAGGATCTTGCGCTTGCCGGTCTCGAGCGGATCGGCGGCAACGGTCTCGGCTTTGATGGCCGCGGAGCGCCGCACCAGGGCCTCGAGGGATCCCGGGTCGTACGTGAGGATCGACGTGGTCGATTCCCGGATCCAGCTCAGGTGCTCGGCGTCCGCGATCGCCGCATGCTTCACGGCCTCCGCGAGCCCTGAGCGGAGCTCGTCCATCGGCAACGTCGTCAGCACCGTCGGATCCGCGATCACCGCCCGCGGCTGGTGGAATGCGCCCACCAGGTTCTTCCCCGCAGCGGTGTCCACGCCGACCTTGCCGCCGATCGATGCGTCCACCATGGCCAGCAGCGTCGTCGGCACCTGGACGAGCGGCACACCGCGCATGTAGGTGGCGGCCACGAAGCCCGCCAGATCCCCGACCACGCCACCGCCCAGCGCCACCACACACGAATCCCGCCCGAACCCCGCCGCCAGCAGCGCATCCGTGACCTCGCCCCACGTGGCCCGGGTCTTGTGCGATTCACCGGCGGGAAAGGTGATGAGCGTCGCCTGCTGCCCCGCCCCCTCGAACGAGGCCGTGACCCGGGGGCCGTAGAGCCCCGCAACCGTTGAATCCGTGATGATGGCGTAACGTGCCGCGGGCGCCGCCTCCGCGACCAGACGCCCGAGGTCGTCGAGTAGACCGTTACCAATGAGGATGTCGTATCGATCGATGCCAGCGACCGGACACCCAACCGTCAAACGCTGCACGCTTCCCTGCCAGCTCCTTCGCTCCCTATGGCCCGCACAGCGCCGCCCCCCGCTTCAGGCAGCCAAATCACGCTGCGATCGGCGGCGGTCCATTCCCGTGCCCAGCACCGTCTCCGCGGCAAGCCACCGCACCACCGGGCCGAGCCGTCCGGTCCGCCGATACACGCTCCGTATCCGGTCCGCGGCCGTGCCCCGTTCGAGAATCGCCCCGATCCGGGCCAGGTACGGCCCGTTCCCGAGCCGCTCCGCGACATCCGACACTTCGTCCAAGAGGCGGCAGATCGCGGTGCGCATGTCGACCTTGCCCTCGGCCGACCCGGGGTCCACCAGGACGGCATCGAGGCCGTACCGCATGGCCCGCCACTCGTTGTCCACGAGCAGCCCGTGCACGACCGCTTCCGAGAACCCGCCCCCGACCGGCTCGGCCAGCACGCCCTCCGCCGCCGCCACCACCACCGCCTGCGCCAGAGCGCCGATCGCGACCGCGTCGTCCACGCTCGGACAGACGTCCGTCACCCGGAACTCCAGTGTCGGATACACCGCGTGCGGCCGGACGCTCCAGTAGATCGCCCACTCATCCGTGATCGCGCCCGCGGCGAGAAGCAGCCCGACGAGCCGGCGATACTCCGACTCGGCCCCAAGGCGCGGCGGCGCGCCCGTGCCCGGCCACCGCCGCCACAGCACCATCCGGTACGACGCGTACCCGGTATCCTCCCCCTCGTAGATCGGCGAACTGCTCGCCAGCGCCAGGAGCATCGGCGCGTACCACCGCACCACGTCCAGCAGCCGGATCCTGTCCAGCGACGGCGGCACGCCCACGTGCACGTGCATCCCGAAGTTGTGCTCGTCACGCGCGATCCGCCCGTACCGCTCCTCGATCTGTCGGTACCGCTCCTCCGCCGTCCGGCAGTGCCCTTCCCACCGGCTGAAAGGATGCACCCCCGCCGCCACGATCGACAGCCCCCGTGCCTCCGCTCCCGCCGCGACCTGCGCCCGCAGCCGCCTCAGCTCCCGCTCGAGCTCGGCGCCGTTGCGGCACACCCCGGTCCCGACCTCTACCGTCGTCTCCTGCAGCTCCGGCCGAACCTCAGCGCTCCAGTCCTCCTCCCGAACCTCCCTGGCGCAACTGCGCAGTGCTCCCGTGACACCGTCGATGAGCTGGTACTCCTCCTCCACGCCCAGCGTGAACCCCCAGCTCGGCGGCTCGTCCTCCTGCATACGGCGTTCGCCTTCCCTGTCTCAGGTTAGCGCCCGATCCCTTTCTACAGCAAGCCGAGCGCCACCCGCCACCCCTGTCCGGAGACCGATCGCCGGCCGGGCGTGCGCCATCGATGCCACCGGCGGCATCCCACACCATGCCCCGCCGCACCACATGCCTCCCCTGGACGCCATCGAACCGCCGGCCGCCCCCGCGCGATGCCACCCGCGACCGGCCCGTTCGTATCAGCCCCAGGAACAGCACATCCCCCGCGTCGGAGCACCGGCCCTCGAATCCCCGCCCGGTGCGCCGCGCGCCGCGCCAATGCTCCCGGAGCACACCGTGGCACCGCGAACGCTCCACTTCCGCCAGCGACGGCCGGAGCACACCTGCTCCAGGGTCGCGGGGCCGGCGTCCGGCCGCCCATGCGCCCGATTCCGCACCGGACGCCGGCCGCGGCGATCGCCACCCCCGGACCGACACCGATCGGTATGGTGTTAGCGGCGGTTGAAAATGGGTTCTCCCGCACATTTGGTGAATCGGGACCTGCGGTCGGGGGTACGCCGGGGGGAGTTGTCTTTCGTCCTGGCAGTACGCGATGTCTTTTCCGCTACTTCCTGCTCCTCGGGAGCTGGAGCTGGTCTCCATGGCCCCTGGTGCGCATGGGATCACGATCCACCTGCGTGCGAAGC
>Ga0207874_1000348_pt1 | contig 68871 bp, 62 predicted proteins | sample HigsolmetaAR201D_FD_184833 | JGI IMG/M metagenome (GOLD analysis project Ga0207874, IMG submission 184833) | Ionic liquid and high solid enriched microbial communities from the Joint BioEnergy Institute, USA - AR20-1-D (SPAdes) (version 2) ...
AGCTGCAGCTTCGCCGGGCCCTACCTGTAGACGGGCAGGCGGCGCCGGGCGTCCACCCAGGCGCCGACGCCGCGTCGCTTGCGCGCGCACGGGGCGCCCTGAGAGGCGCTCAGAGGCCGCTGGACGGCCCCGGAGTTAGTTCCGCGAGGCCTGGGGCGGGTTCGGCGGGAGGACCGCCGTCGTGAGCTCCTGGCGGCGCGGGAGGCGGTCGGCCTCGGCGGCCGCGCTGCGGAGCATCGAGATCAGGGCGAGGATCGCGACGATCCCGCCCGCGATCCCGTACGGGAACCACACGATGATGCCCGCGAGCACACCGCCCAGCCCCGCCGCGAAGGCAGCGGGCGCCAGGCTGTGCCCGGGCACGTAGACGAGCTCGCTCGCAGCGGGGGTGCGGCCGTTCTCAGCCATCAGCCGGCCACCACCTGCGAGATCGCGAAGACGAGCATGAACAGGACCACAGCCGCGATGCCCAGCAGCAGTCCGAGGCGTACGGATCGTTCAGCGAGACGTCGGTCCATGATCGGGCGCTTTTCTATCAGACCGCCGCGCCTAGAGGGCGCGATCCGCGGCCATCGCGGTGAACAACAAAGCCAGGTAGGCGAGTGAGGACAGGTACAGGGTGAGCGCCTGGCGCCGCGTGGGGTTGCGCTCGAGGTCGAGGGCGAGCCACACGAAGCCGGCGCCCAGGGCGACCGCGGCGACGAGGTAGACGGCCCCGAACAGGCCCGTGGCGACCGGCACGAGCGTGAACAGCGCCAGGATCGCCGCGTAGGCGACGATCTGGCGGCGCGTCGACTCCTCCCCGCGGACGACGGGCATCATCGGGACCCCCGTGCGCGCGTAGTCGTCCTTGATCAGGAGGGCGAGCGCCCAGAAGTGCGGCGGCGTCCACAGGAAGACGATCGTGAACGGGTAGAGCGCGTCCCAGCTCAGCCCGCCCGTGGCGGCCGCCCAGCCGACCAGCGGCGGCACGGCGCCGGCGGCGCCGCCGATCACGATGTTCTGCGGCGTGAGCGGCTTCAGCCAGACGGTGTAGACGAACACGTAGCCGAGCAGCCCCACCATGGAGAGCGCGGCCGCGAGCGCGTTCACCGTGAGCGTGAGCTGCACGGCGGCGATCACGCCCAGGACCACGCCGAAGACCAGGCCGCGCACCGGCTCGATCCGCCCCGCGACGAGCGGCCGGCTGCGGGTGCGGGCCATGCGCGCGTCGCGGTCGCGATCGAGGTAGTGGTTGATCGCGCCCGCGCCGCCGGCGGCCAGGTACCCGCCCACCATCGTCCACATGATCGTGGCGAACGAGAGGCCCTCCGGCGCGGCCACGACCATGGTCGCGACCGTGGTCAGCAGCAGCAGCGAGATGATCCGCGGCTTGGTGAGCGCGATGTAGTCCCGGACGGTGTCCAGCGCCGAGCGCTCGGCCCGTGCCTCGGCCTCCGCGGGCCGGCCGTTCGCGGTCGCCGCGCCCGCGGCCACCGCGCCCACGGGGCCGAGGTTCCGCGCCTTGGTGGTCGCGCTCTCCATCCGCTGAAGCCTAGGCGGGCAGCGCTCCCGGCGCCCTGCGTTCGTCGCGGGCCGGCGCGACGGGAGCGCGCACGGCGGCCAGCTGCGTGGCTGCGTACACCGCCCAGGCCCAGATGATCGTGCCGAGCGCGAGGTGCCCGACGATCAGCCCGGCGTGCTTGCCGAACCACACGTTCGAGGCGCCCAGGAGCACCTGGGCGAGCACCAGCGCGGCGAGCCAGGTGAACTCGCGCCCGCGCACGCCCTGCCGGAGCGAGACGACGAGCAGCGCGATGACGGCGATCACCGTCACGTACATGAAGGCCCGGTGCGTGAGCTGGATGTCGATCAGCCGGTCCTCGCCGAACGGCATGAAGCGGTTCACGCACGTCGGGAACTGCTGACCGCACGCCATGTGGGCGCCCAGCACCGGCTCGTTCGGGGTGCCCTCGCCCTCGGTGCCGGCGACGTAGCCGCCGGCCACGATCGTCGCGAACACAAGCCCCGCGGCGATCACGGCGAGCGTACGCAGGCCGCGCGTGCCCTCCGCCTCGACCGGCTGCGGGTCCGACGACCAGCGCCGGAGCAGGATCAGGATCCCCAGGAGCAGCATCGCGAGCCCCAGGTGGGCGGCGACGAGCGCCTCGTGCAGGCCCTCCTCGACGGTCGCCCCGCCGAGCACGGCCTGGGCGAGGACCAGCACGGCGGCCGCGATCGCGCCGCGCACGATCCACGGGCGGTCGCGGTACTCGCGCCAGGCGCGCCAGGCGATCACGACGATCAGCAGCCCGACGATCGCGGCGACGATGCGGTGCGTGTACTCGATCACCGACTCGGCCGACGCCGCGGGCAGCAGCCCGCCCTCGCACAGCGGCCAGCCGTGGGTGCCGCTGCCGGCGGGCCCGCAGCCGAGGCCCGAATCGCTGACCCGCACGATCCCGCCGATCAGGATCAGGGCGAAGGTGACCAGGATCGTGACGTTGACCAATCGGCGGAAACCGCGCAGCTCGCCGGCCCCGCCGCCAGTAGCGACGCTCATGGCAGTCAGGCTACTGAGGGGCCGTCGCCTGCTCGGTCGGCACCGCTCGCGGCCGGCTCCGACCGGGGCAGCGGCTTGGGCGGCGCGTACGCGCGCTCACGCGCCCGCACGGCCTCGCGGATGTCGCGCATGGGCTCGGCGCTCCGCACGTCGGGCACGGCGTCGAAGTTGTGCGGCGGCGGCGGGGAGAGCGCGAACCACTCGAGCGTGCTGCCGCCCCACGGGTCGTGGCCGACGCGGCGGCCGTTGCCGTAGGAGTAAGCGAGGTTGCCGAGCTCGAGCAGCACGCCGATCGCGATCACGAACGCGGCGATCGAGGCGATCAGGTTGTACGCGCTCACGCCGGTCCCCTCGTAGAAGCGGTAGACGTCCACCGGCTGGCCCTCCAGCCCGGCGAAGGTCATGCACACGAAGAAGACCAGCGCGCCGGCGACGATCAGGCCCGCCGCGGCCTTGGCGAGGCCCTCGCCGACCGCCCGGCCCGTGATCTTCGGAAGCCAGTAATGCAGCGCGGCGAAGCCGCCGAGCACGCCCCCGCCGAGCACGACCAGGATCGTGTCGGCCTGCGCGGCGGTGGTGTTCTCGAGCTGCCACGCGACCGGCATGACGGCGGTCATCAGCTCGCCGGCCAGGCCGATGACGAGCAGCACGATCCCCGCCACCGCGAGCGCGAGCGGCGCGCGCGCGGCGATCGAGCCGTCCCACAGCGTCGCGACCCAGTTGAAGAGGACCAGGCCGACGGGGACGAGCAGCGCGAGGGCGACGACCATCGTCGCGTACTGCACGCCCCAGGCGAGCGGCGCGGTGTAGAGGTTCTGCATGTAGGCGAGGACGCCGAGGACCGCGATCGCGACGAGCGAGCCGGCGACCGCGCCGCGGCTGAAGAGCGGCTTGCGCGCGAAGGTCGGGACGATCTCCGAGATCGCGCCCATCGCGCCGATCAGGATCACCGCGTGCACGCCCGCGAAGAAGAACCAGGCGAGGTGCTCGAAGAGCAGCGGCGAGCCACCCTCGAGCGCGTCGAAGAAGTGGCCGTCGAAACGGCGGTCGACCATCAGCATCGTCAGCCCCGCGAGGAACACCGGCGAGACGACGAACAGCACGTAGCTGATCGCGGCCGCCGCCCACGTGAAGATCGGGGCGCGCCGCCACGCCATGCCGGGCGCCCGCCGCGTGTGCAGCGTGACGATCATGTTGATCGCCCAGCAGAGGAAGCCGAGGACGGTGAGGCCGGCGCCGGCCATCCAGGCGTCGACGCCGTTGGTCACGGAGTACTCCTCGTAGGCGAGGGGCGCGAACGGGGCGAGCGGGTTCTCGGACGCCGCGTAGAGGTAGCCCGCGAAGAAGGTGAGCGCGCCCACCGCGTACAGCCAGTACGAGACCTGGTGCAGGCGGGGCAGGGCGACGCCGCGGGCGCCGATCTGCAGGGGCACGATGTAGCTGATAAGCCCGCAGAAGAGCGGCACGGCGAAGAACAGGATCGCGCTCGCCTGCATGCCGGACAGCAGCCGGTAGAAGATCTCCGGCTGGATCATCGTGTTGTCCGGGACGATGAGCTGGAGCCGGGTCAGCCCGAAGAGCAGGGCGGCCACGGCGAGGAAGGTCCCGGCCGTGCCCAGGTAGAGCTTGGCGACCGCCTTGTGATCGCCGTTCGAGGCGGCCTCGATCCAGGCGATGCCCTTCCGCGGCACCTCGCGGGTGACCAGCTCAGGGCGCGGTTCGGTGATCGTCGGGGTGGTCACTCGGTTCACTCCTCCGCCTCGCGGTTCTGCTCCTCGACTGCACCCTGGGCCTCGGTCAGATCGTTGGCGCGCTGCTCGATGTACTGCTCGTACTCCTCAGGCTCGACGACGCGCACCCAGATGCGCATCGCGGGGAAGCCTGTGCCGGAGTACATCGTGGAGGCGCCGGGGTAGCGACCGACCTCGTCGGCCTTGAACCAAGTCTGCGTGGTGGTCCCGGGCACGGCGTCGACCTGCCCGCCCAAGGCGGGGACGAACCAGCGGTGCAGGACGTCGACGGTGCGGACGTTGAGGAGCACCGCGGTGTCGACCGGGACGACGAGCTCGTTGTAGGAGAAGACCTCGGCGATGTCCTCGCGCTCGCCCGGGTACTCGAAGCGCCACATCCACTGCTGGCCGACCGCGTTGATCACGAGCGGCGCGCCCTCGGCGGGCTCGTCGGAGCCGGGCTCGGGCTGCGGCACGTCCTTCACGCCGACCTGCGCGTGGCGCGCGGTCGCCGCGGTCAGGCCGTCGGGACCGGACGGCTCGAGCTTGCGCGCGGACTCGGTGGTCAGCACGCCGACCACGAACAGCGCGACGGCGACGAGGCCGAGCGCGCCGGCCACGCGGAGCGTGATCCCGGTGCCGCCGGTGACGCGGCGCGGGCTGGCGCCCCGGCGCTCCCGGAAGCGGCGCAGCGCCACGAACAGCGCGCCGAGGAAGACGACGGCGAGCGCCGCCGCGACGATCAGCGTCACCCAGTAGGCGACGCGGATGTCCTCGGCGTTCGGCGAATGCGCCGGATCGGGGGCGATCGGGTTCGCCACGGCCGGCGCGGCGAGCGCCGCGCAGATACCAAGCGCTAGGGCCCCGGTGGACAGGGCCCGGCGCAGGACACGAGTGCGGGTCTTCGAGGGGCTCAAGGCGGGCGCCATTCTAATCGGAGCGGCTGCCACCTCTCTTCGCTCGCCGTCTCCGGCCGCTCGCGCGAGCGTCCGCAACACGCATCGCCATGCGCCGTGTGACGCCGGCGGCGACCCCAGGACGTGGCCGTCAACGCCGCGGACCGCGCGGGCAACGCGGCGGACGTGGTCGAGCGGCCTCGGGTTCGCTGAACGGGCCTGCACACCTATACTCGCCGCGCATTGCGCCGGCTCATCCGATCAACGAAGCGACCGAGCCCGGCCCTACGCACAGCGGTGAGGCTCGGCGCCGGCGCCGCGGTCGCCGCCTCGATCGTGGTCCCGGTCATGCGCCGCAAGCTCAGGGCCAAGCCGGCCGTCAGCATCGCCGCCGCGATCGCCGGCCCGCCCGCGCTCGCCGTCCTGCGCCCGCGCACCCGCAAGCGCGACGTCGCGCTCTACGCGCTGCAGATGTGGGGATTCATGACCGTCCACGAGATCCCCTACGACGACCCCGAGGCGCTGCGCAAGCGGCTGCGGATCCACTACCCGATCAAGATCGACCGCTGGCTCGGCCGCGGCGAGCTGCCCAACTCGAGGCTGCAGCGCGCCCTCGCCCACCCCGAGAACCCGACGGCGCTCGACCGCGCCCTCTCGGTGGTGCACTGGGCGTGGTTCTTGGTCCCGCACCTCGCCCTGCTGTACATCCTGCTGCGCGACGAGTCCCGCTTCCCGCGCGCGGCCCGGCAGATGTCGGCCACCTACGACCTCGGCTGCTTCCTGTACTTCGCGGTGCCGACGGCGCCCCCGTGGTGGGCGGCCGAGAACGGCTACACCGAGGAGGAGGTGCGCCGGCTGATGCTCGACGTGGCCAAGGACGTCTGGGGACCGGCCTTCCCCTTCCTCTACGACTCGTTCGGCGGGAACCCCTGGGCAGCGTTCCCGTCGCTGCACTTCGGCAGCTCGCTGATGGCGGCGCTGCTATTGGCCGAGACGGACAAGGTGGCCGGCCTCGCGGGGTTCGCCTACACGTTCACGCTCGGCTTCGCGCTCGTCTACCTGGGCGAGCACTACGTGACCGACCTGGCCGCGGGCGCCGCGCTGGTGGCGGCCGTGCGGCGGGGCGAGCGCCTCGGGGAGCCGACGGTCCTGGCAGTCAATCGCGTGCTCCAGAGGCTCGAGCGCATCGCTAACGGCTGACGCGCCTGCGAGTATGGCCCAGATGGCTGACCCAGAGGCGCCCGAACGCGCGGAAGAGGCGGAGGTCGACGAGGAGCCTTCGTTCTTCGCGGACCGCAGGCGCCTGATCCAGAGCGCCCTCGCGGTACTCGCGCTCGTCTTCGCGATCTACTTCCTGCTGCCGCAGCTCGTCGGCGTCGAGGACGGCCTGCGGAGGATGGGCCGCGGCGACACGACCTGGATCGCGATCGCGCTGCTGTGCAGCGTGTTCATGTTCTTCTCCTACGTCGCTCTCTTCCGGGGCGTGGTCGGGGAGCGCACGCTGCGGCTGCGCTGGAGCGAGAGCTACCAGATCACCATGGCCGGCCTCGCGGCGACGCGGATCTTCTCGGCGGGCGGCGCCGGCGGGCTGGTGCTGACCTACTGGGCGCTGCGCAAGGCGGGCATGCCGCGGCGCCAGTCGGCGGCCCGCATGGTGGCCTTCCTCGTCCTGCTCTACGCCGTCTACATGTTCACGCTGATCATCGACGGCATCCTCCTGCGCACCGGGGTCCTCGCCGGCAACGCGCCCGTCGGCCTCACGGTCGTGCCGGCCGCGATCGCCGGCGGCGTCGTCGTGCTCTTCCTCTTGCTCGCGCTCGTGCCCGAGGACATCGAGCGGCGCCTCGCGCACTCGTCGCCGGACACGCGCTGGGGCCGGATCGCCGTGCGGCTCGCGTCCGTCCCGGCCACCGCCGCGACCGGGACCCGCATGGCGATGGACTTCGTGCGCTCGCCGTCGCGCGGCGGGCTCGCCGTGGTCGGCGCGATAGGCTTCTGGGCGGCGAACATCGCGATCCTGTGGGCCTCCTTCAAGGCGTTCGACGTCGACGTGCCCGGCGCCGTGGTCGTGCAGGGGTTCTTCGTCGGGATGTTCGCGAACCTGATCCCGTCGCCGAGCGGCGTCGGCCCCGTCGACGCCGGGATGATCGGTACCTTCGTCCTGTTCGGACTGCCGAGCTCGGCTGTGATCGCTGCGGTGCTCTGCTACCGGCTGATCGCGTTCTGGCTGCCGATCCCCCCGGGGGTCGTGGCGTTCTTCCAGCTCCGCAAGACCGTGCAGCGCTGGGAGGAGGAACGCCGCCACGCGCCGGTCGGCAACGACGCCGCCGAATCCCTGCCGGGAAGCGGGTTCCATTCCATTACTTCAGAAAGTAAAGTATGATTGCTTACGGGCGTTGTGCGCCCTGCCAGAAGGTGTTTGAGAGGGGCTAGCCAGTGACTGAGAAGCGCATCGAGAACCTGATCATCGTGGGAGGCGGGCCGTCCGGGTACACCGCGGCGCTCTACAGCGCGCGCGCCAACCTCGAGCCCCTCGTCATCGAGGGCTTCCAGTGGGGCGGCCAGCTGCAGAACACGACCGAGGTCGAGAACTTCCCCGGCTACCCCGAGGGCGTGATGGGCCCGCAGATGATGCAGGAGTTCCGCGCCCAGGCCGAGCGCTTCGGCACCCGCTTCATCACCGACGACGCTACGCGCATCGAGCTGTCCGACGGCGGCCTGCAGCGCGTCTGGGTGGGCGACGACGAGTACGTCGCCAAGGCCGTGATCCTCGCCATGGGCGCGGAGCCGCGGCGCCTGGGCGTGCCCGGCGAGATGGAGCTCTCGGGCCGCGGCGTCTCCACCTGCGGGGTGTGCGACGGCGCGTTCTTCGCGGGCGAGGAGGTGATCGTCGTCGGCGGCGGCGACTCGGCGATGGAGGACGCGATCTTCGTCGCCAAGTACGCCTCGAAGCTCACGATCGTGCACCGCCGCGACGAGTTCCGCGCCTCGCAGATCATGCTCGAGCGCGCCCGCTCGGTGCCCAACATCGAGTTCAAGACCCCGTACACCGTCGAGGAGTTCCTCGCCGGCGAGGACGGCAAGCTGCGCGCCGTGCGCCTGCGGCACGCCGAGACCGGCGCCGAGGAGGAGCTTGCGGTCGGCGGCGCCTTCGTGGCGATCGGCCACATCCCGCGCTCCGAGCTGGTGCGCGACCAGGTCGAGGTCGACGAGAACGGCTACGTCGTGACCCAGGGCAAGTCGACGCGCACGAACCTCGCCGGCGTGTTCGCGGTCGGCGATCTGGTCGATCACACCTACCGCCAGGCGATCACCGCGGCCGGCACCGGCTGCATGGGCGCGCTGGACGCCGAGTGGTACCTGCGCGACACGCCGCCCTCGCCGGAGGCCACCTGGGCCGGCCGCTCGGGCGAGGCGCTCGAGGCGACCGCCGAGCAGGCGGGCTGAGGCCGGCGGGGCCGCGGGGCCCCGCGGCGGCCGATCAGGCCTTGCGGGGCGCGGCTTTGCCGCGCGTCTCCCCGCGCGACCTCGCGGTTTTGTCGGATCGACGAACACGATCGCGCGGTCGTGCGGGCGGCCCGCGCGAGCTCGCGGTTGCGTTGGATCAGCCGACGAAACTGCGCGGCCGCGCGCCCAAGGCCATCAGACGCCGGCGCGACCGGCGAGCACGCCGGCCCCGCCGCCTAGCCGCCGCGCGCCACGCCACCAGGCGCGCCCACAACGCCGCCCCTAGGCGGCCTGCGCCGCCTCGGCCTCGGGCGAGGTCATGCCCGAGGTCGCGCCGTCCTGGATCCAGCAGCGCATGATGTCGCGCATCGAGAGCACGCCGACGAGCTCGCCGCCCTCGACGACCACCAGGTGGCGCACGTGGCGGCGCGTCATCTCGAGCGCGGCGCGCTCGAGGCTCCAGTTCGGCGACGCGGCGAGCACCGCCTCGCTCTGGTGGCTTGCGACGCGCTCCTCGTCGGGGTCCTCCCCGCGCCCCAGCGAGTTCAGGATGTCGCGCTCGGAGACGATCCCGGGCGTCGGCTGCTCCTCGTCGAGGACGATCGCGGCGCCGACGTTGCGCTCCGTCATCAGGCGCGCGACCTGGCGCAGCGTGTGGTCCGGGCCCACCGTCAGGACCACTTCCGACATCCCATCACGTACCTGCATGCTTGCCCTCGGCTCTCTCAGCGCACGTTCCACGATGCGGAGCGTGCTCCGCCCGTGTCCGCCGGCGACTGCTTGAAATCTGCGTTAGTGCGGATTGCCTCGAACCCTACACGTAGCGGCCGACGGGCTCAACCGGTTCCGCAGTAGTTCCGAACGCGAGATGGATAGGATGCCGCTCGTGCTTCGCAGGCTGAACAAGGTGATTCGCAGTCGCACGGCCGCTTTTGCGGCTGCCACGGCAGCGCTCGCGGGCGTCGCCGGCTGCGGCACCCAGGAACCGGACGTTGAGCGCGGCCGAGCGCTCTTCATCGAGAACTGCGGCACCTGCCACACGCTCGCCGAAGCGGCCACCACGGCCACCGTCGGCCCCAACCTCGACGCGGCCTTCCACGCCGCCCGCGAGGCCGGCATGGACGCCGACACGATCAAGGGCGTGACTCTGCGCCAGATCGACAACCCGCGCGAGGTGCGCGAGGGCGAGCCGAACTACCAGCAGGTGTTCATGCCCGCCGACATCGTCACCGGCCAGGACGCCGAGGACGTCGCCGCTTACGTGGCGAGCGTCGCCGGCATCCCCGGCATCGAGCCGCCGGCCGCCGAAGGCGGTCCCGGCGCCCAGGTCTTCGCGGCCAACGGCTGCGCGGCCTGCCACGCGCTCGCTGCCGCCGGCGCGAGCGGCACGGTCGGCCCCAACCTCGACGAGACGCTGCCCGGCCAGACCGCCGCGCAGATCCGCGAGTCGCTGGTCGACCCGAACGCCGTCATCGTCTCCGGGTACCCGGCGAACACGATGCCGTCCTTCGCCGACCTCTCCGAGGAGGACCTCCGGCAGCTCGTCAAGTTCCTCCTGGAGTCCGCCGGCGAGGACTCGAGCGGCGGCTGAGCCGCAGCCCAAGATCTTCGGCAGACGCGGCGCCCAATGGGCGCCGCGTCTTTTTTCGTCGCTAGAGCTGCACCGCCCGCTCGGCCGACTCCGCCTCGAGGTCCACGACCACGTGCGTAATCGGGACCGGCAGGTCCCTGCGGGCCCTCTCCACCACGCCCATCTCGAGCCAGCGTGAGCGCTCGGGCGGGTGCGTCGAGATGATCACCTCGTCGGCCGGGAAGCGCCGCAGCGCATCCTCGATCGCCGCGTGGATGTCGTGGTGGTCGCCGACGTCCCCGCGGGCGTGCAGGCCCGCACCCTCCATCGACCGCAGCGAGGCATCGAGGCGCCGGCGGGCCTCCTCGATGGCCCCGTCCACGTCCGACGCCAGGTGCGAGGCGCGGCTGGCGGCGAGCGGCGGGGTCATCACGAAGATCTCCGCCCGCTCGCGGCCGGCGCAGCGGCTGCGGATCTCGTCGAGCAGCGCGCGCCCTCCGACCGTCTCGTTGGCGACGACGAGCAGGCGAAAGACCCCGTCGTCCGAGCGCGGCAGCTCAACGTCCCGCGGCTCGCTACCGCGGGCGCTGTGCCACAGCAGACCGATACCGAGCCCGAGCTCCAGCCCGAGCACGATCAGCGCAGCGAGCGGGCTGATCACGAGCCCGGCGATGATCACCGGCGCGGCGGCCGCGCCCACCAGGACGACGACGCGGAACATTTCCGCCTCGGATCGAAGCGGGTTGTGCATTGCTGCCTCCTATCGCGGACGTCTGAGCCCACGGTAGCGCGCGGCGGCGATGAACACCAGCCCACCTTCACGGGAGGCGCCCAGAGGGCGCGAGACGGCCTCTGAGCGGCGCTCTGGGCCGCGTGCGCGGCCGCTGCACGCCGCGAGCGGAGCAGGGCCTCGCCGCGAGCGCGCGAAAACGCTGCGGATCGCAGCGGTTTCGCATCGTCGGCGGGCCGGCCAGCGGTTCGCTTGCGTGCCGTCCCTCGAACCGGCCGCAGAGACGCCGCGGACCGCCCCTGCGGGCGGCCCGCCAATCCTCGCTTTGCCGCTTTCGCCTAGAGGATGTAGATCGTCACGTAGACGATGATCCACATCACGTCGACGAAGTGCCAGTAGATGCCCGGCAGCTCGACGCCTAGGTGCTTCTTCGGCTCGGGCCCGAAGTGCCCGCGCCAGGCGCGGATGTTCGCGAACGTGAGCAGCATCAGCCCGACGAACACGTGCGCGCCGTGCAGGCCGGTGAGCCCGTAGAAGATCGAACCGAAGGCCCCGTCGCGGGCGCTGAAGCCGATGTGGATGTACTCGTTGATCTGGATGAAGAGGAACGTCGCGCCGAGCAGCCACGTGATCCCCAGGCCGAGCAGCAGGCCCTGCCGGTTGTTGCGGCGGATCGCCTCCAGCGCCCAGTGGATCGTGAAGCTCGACGAGATCAGGATCGCCGTGTTCACCCCGGCGACGGCGACCGGGAGCTCGTAGGGCTCCGGCGGCCACGGCCCCTCATTGGCTACGACGCGGATGAAGAAGTAGGCCGCGAAGAACGCGCCGAAGAGCATCGCCTCCGAGACGATGAACAGCAGGATGCCGAGCGTCGCACGGTCGATGCGCGAGCTCTCGTTCGCCTCGGGCGGGTGCTCGTCGTGGTGCGCCGCGGCGTGGCCGACGGCGATCGAAGCGCTCTCCATCAGTGGGCCTCCCCTGCGCTGTCCTGGACCTCGCTGCCGCCCTCGGACTCGGCGCCGACGGCGACCGGAGCGGCCTCGGCGGCGGCGTCGGGACCGCCGACGGACACGTCATCGCCGGCCTCGATGTGCTCGACGGGCTTGTCGGTGATCTCCTTGACGCGGTCGATCAGCCCGCCCTCGAGCCACTGCGAGCGCTGGCCCGCGAGGGTCGAGATCACGATGTCGTCGATCCGGTAGTGCTCGATCGCGTTGCGCACCGCCGCGAACGGCTCCGGGCTCATCGGCTGGCCCGTCGCGTCGACGTCGTGGCGGTACATGTCGCTGAGCGTCCGCGCGAGCCGGCGGCAGACCTCCTCGCGGCTGATGTCGCCGGAGCGCGGGCAGATGATCGTGTAGCGGTGCGGCTTCTCCGCGGCGCGGGCGCGCAGGCGCTCGAGCAGCCCGGCGCTCGCAACGGTGCGGGTCGCGACGACCAGCGTGTGCGTCACGTCCCAGCGGACCGCGTCGTCCTCGATCCGCACGGGGATGTGCGTGATTGGGACCTCGAAGCGCTGCTTGGCCCAGCCGACGAGGTCCCGGCGCAAGAGGCCGTAGCGGGACTCGGTCAGGCACGAGACGAGCACCTCCGCGGGACGATAGGCCCGCACCGCATCGTCGAGGGCGAGCAGCGGGTCGCGATCGAAGACCGCGCCCTCCGACTCGATCCCGAACTCGCCGAGGATCGCCTGCGTCACCTCCAGCCGGCTGCGCGCGGCGTCCGCGATCTCGTCGCGGTCCACGATCTGGCCGGCCATCGGCTGGTTCTGCGGCGCCGCCACGGCCACCCGCGCGGCCCCGGCCTCGATGCGGTCGCGCACGGTCTCCAGCAGCTTGCGGCCGCCGGCGACCTCGTTCATGAAGCAGAGGACGGTGCCGCCCTCCACGGACGGCCGCCCGGCGCGGGCCTGGGCGCTCACGGGCTACCTCCGCCGCCCGCAGTACCGGCGACAGCGGGCTCCGCGGGCTTGACCTCGGCGCCCTCGCCGGAGTGCATGATCGCGTGGCGCGCGCCGGGTACGCCGAACTCGTACGGCCCGCCGACCACGCGCGGGATCTCATCGAAGTTGAAGCGCGGAGGCGGCGAGGACACGAGCCACTCGATCGTCCGCGCCCGCCACGGGTTCGGGCCGGCGTCCGGGCCCCACTTCCAGCTCACCACCGCGTTGTAGATGAACACGAGCTGGGCCGCGCCGAGGATGAACGAGAAGATCGAGATGACGAGATTCCAGTCGCCCCAGACCGCGGCGTAGTCGGCGACGCGGCGCGGCATACCCTCGAGCCCGATCCAGTGCATCGGGATGAACGTGCCGAGCATGCCGATCAGCGTGCCCCAGAAGTGGATCCGGCCCAGGCGCTCGTCGTACATCTTCCCGGTCATCTTCGGGAACCAGTGGTAGAGGCCCGCGAAGATCGTGAAGACGGAGCCGCCGAAGAGCACGAAGTGGATGTGGGCGACGACGAAGTAGGTGTCCGAGACGTGGATGTCGATCGGCACCATGCCCAGCATCACGCCTGAGATCCCGCCGATCACGAACGTGACGAGGAATCCCAGGGAGAAGAGCATCGCCGTCGACTTCAGGTGCAGCACCGAGTCGAACAGCGTGCCCAGCCAGTTGAAGATCTTGATGCCGGTCGGGACGGCGATCAGCACCGTCGTGATCATCATCGGCACGCGCAACCAAGAGAACATGCCCGAGACGAACATGTGGTGCGCCCACACCGCGTAGGAGAGCACCACGATGCCGATCAGGGCGAGCGCCATCAGGCGGTAACCGAAGATCGGCTTGCGCGCGTGGGTCGAGATGACCTCCGAGATGATCCCGAACCCCGGCAGGATCATGATGTAGACCGCGGGGTGCGAGTAGAACCAGAAGATGTGCTGGTAGGCCAGCACGTCGCCCCCGAACGCCGCCTCGAAGAAGTTGGTGTTCAGGATGCGGTCGAAGAAGACCATGAACTGCGCGCCGGCGATGAACGGCGTCGCGGCGACGATCAGCAGCGACGTCGAGAGGTTCGCCCAGGCGAACAGCGGCATGCGCCAGAAGGTCATGCCGGGCGCGCGCATCGTGATAATCGTGACCAGGAAGTTCAGCGCCGCGGCGATCGAGGACGCGCCCGCGAACTGGACCCCCAGGTTGAAGAACGACTGTCCGAGCGGCGCGCCGGTCGCGAGCGGCGCGTAGCCGGTCCAGCCCGCGTCGAAGGCGCCGCCGGGGGCGAAGTACGAGGCGACGAAGAGCAGCCCCGCCATCGGCAGCATCCAGAAGGACAGGGCGTTCAGGCGCGGGAACGCCATGTCCGGCGCCCCGATCATCAGCGGGATCACGTAGTTACCGATCCCGGCGAAGATCGGGATGATGAACAGGAAGATCATGAACGCCGCGTGCGTGGAGAACAGCCCGTTGAAGAACTGCGGGTCCACGATCTGCGTGCCGGGCTGAGCGAGCTCGGCGCGGATCCCCATGGCCGCGAGGCCGCCGAGGATGAAGAAGAAGAACGTGGTGACGATGTACTGGATCCCGATCACCTTGTGATCGGTGTTGAACTTGAAGTAGTCCTTCCAGCTCGACGCCCCGTGATCGGAGTGGTCCTCGGGCTCCGTGGGCTTGCCGAGCGCCCACTTGAACCAGTAGGTGAAGCCGCCGATGCCGACGAGGAAGCCGAGCGGCGCGGTGATCGCGGGCACGATCACGTGCGGGTAGCCGCTGGGCTCGGTGTTGAAGATCTCGAGCCCGGAGATCGCGCGGAGCGCGACGACCACTCCGAAACCGATCCCGCCACCGATCAGGAACCCGAGGAAGGCCCTCGCCATTCCCGGCTTCTTCAGTGCTGCCACCAAGTCACCACCTCCGGTCCATCGAAGCCTAGCTACGCCCCTGCGCCCTCGTCCTCGGAGGCTGCGCCCTCGGAACCGCCCTGGGACTCCTCCTGCTCCGCGAGCCACTGCTCGAACTCATCGCGCGACTCGACCACCACGATCGCGCGCATCGTCGCGTGGCCGAGGCCGCAGAGCTCGGTGCAGACGAGCTGGAACCGGCCCTCCTGCGTGGGGGTCACGCGCACGACGTTGTCGACGTCGGTCGGGTTGCCCTCCGCGATCGGCACGAGGTCGCGCTTGATGCGCCACTCCGGCACCCAGAACGAGTGGATGACGTCGAGCGCGGTCAGGTGCAGCTCGAGCTGGGTGTCGACCGGCACGTGGAGCTCGTCGGAGACGACGCCCTGCTCCGGATACTCGAAGGTCCAGGCGAACTGCTGCGCCGTGACCTCGATCGGGAGCCGCTCGGCCGCCTCGGACTCGATGTTGTTGAGGACGATCCAGCTGTAGATCCCGCCGAACAGCACGATCACGGTCGGGATCGCGGTCCAGATGATCTCGAGGCGGGTGTTGCCGTGCACCGGCTTGCCGTCGGACTCGTCGCCCGGCTTCGCGCGGAACTTCCAGACCGCGTAGCCGAGCAGGACCATGACCGTCGAGAACACCACGCACGAGATCAGGATCATCGTGCGGAACAGCGTGTCGATGTCCTTCGCCTCGGCCGACGCCTGCGGGCCGTTCCAGTCCGGGATCAGCATCACGATCGACGACACGACCGTGACGAGCACGATCGCGGCGACGAGGCGAAGAATCGTCTGGCGGGTCACGGCGGCCATTCTATTCACGACGCCGCGGACATCTCCGCGCTCTGGGGGATCGTCACAATCCGCGCTAGGCGGGAACGGGCAGCGAACCGAGCTCTCCGGCGCTCGCCGCGAGCACCACGGAAGCGACGCTCTCCCAGCTCCAGCGCCGCATTACCACGTCCCTCAGGGCGGCGCGCGTCGGCTCGCGATCGCGCTCGGGAGCAGCCAGCCACTCCCCCAGCGCGCGGGCCAGCGCCGGTACCGCCCGCTCGTCCACGGGGAACGAGACGAGGCCCGCGTGGGCGGCCGGCAGCGCCTCCGCGAGCGCGCGGCTCACCTCGAGCGCGCCCGAATGCGCGGCGCACACCGGCAGGGTGCCGGAGGCCGCGGCCTCGGCGGCCACCATCCCGAACGCCTCCGGGAACGTGCTCGGGAAGGCCAGCGCGTCGCACGCCGGGAGCACCGCGGCCACCTCGTCGTGCTCGAGCCGGCCCGCGAACGCGACCGTGCCTGCTGCCTGCGCGCACGCCTCGGCGTACCCGGGCGGGGCCTCACGCAAGAAAGCGGAGAGGATCGGCAGCGGGCGCTCCTCTCCCCCCTCGAGGGCCCAGCCCCGCTCGGCGATCGCGAGGGCGTCGCCGACCCGGCCGGCGGCGAGCGCCGCTGCGAGCCGCTCGAGCGCGTCCCGGTAGGCGCCGAAGCCCGCGACGAGCAGCCGCGACCCGGACGCCCGCGCGTGGACGAGCGGCCAGGCCGCGAGCAGGAGGTCGACCCCCTTCGAGACGATCAGCTTGCCGACGTAGGCCACCCGGCCCGCGGGCGCGGCGGCGAGCCACTCGAGCGCCGCGGCCGCCTCGCGGGGGTCGCGATCCCAGCTCGAGCCGCCTCCCTCGCCCGCCTCCCCGGGGGCCAGCGCGCGCAGCCGGGCCGCGGCCTCGCGCAGGCGCACGGGGCCGTCCGCGCGCGGGAGCGGCCGGAAGAGCTCGGTGTCCACGCCCGGCGGCCCGAGCCGCACCTTGGCGTTCGTCGCGGGGTCGTCGACCGCGGCGCGCAGGCGCTCGGCGATGTGCGCGGAGCCGACGAGGATGCCGTTCGCGGCGGCGCACGCCTCCTCCGCGTAGGGCCGGAACCGCTCGAGCTCCGGGAGCACGGCGTAGGTCAGGTCGCTGCCGTGCACCTTGAGCGCATAGCGCAGGCCGGCGCGCGCCAGGATCACGGGCCCCATCACGAGGTGGTTCGCGAGCGCCGCCTCGGCGCCGCCGATCGCGCTCACGACGTCGCGCACCGCGCGGACGTTGGCCTCGATGTAGCGCTCGAGCTCGGCGTCCCCGATCTCGGTGAACGTGCGCACCTCGAACCCGGCGTAGCGGTCGCGCACGCACACGGGCAGGACGCCGCCGATGTCGGGCACGTACGCGGTCACCGTCCCCGGGCCGGGCTGCGCCTCGCGCAGCCGCTCCACGCGCAGGGCCCCGGCCGACCAGTCGCCGAAGGCGTCGACCCACTCGTACCCGCGCGCCTCGCGGTCCTGGCAGAGCAGGTGGACGTCGTGGCCGAGCGCGGCCAGCGCGCGGGCGAGGCTCGCGTTGTAGACGTTCGAGCCCGTGCCGCTCAACAGGTAGCCGTGGAAGATGAGCACGCGCACAGCCCGCGAACCTACACCGCCGCTCCGGCGGCGGACGGCTCACGGGAGCGGCTGGGATAAGGTTCAGGCGATGCTGAACGACCGACAGACCTACCGCCTGCGGGCACCCGCGTCGGGCCGCGAGACGATCGCCGCGGTCGAACCGGACGGCGTCTACGTGGACCGCGTCACGGGCGAGGAGCTCGAGCCGGTCACGCGCACGCTGCCGCTGGCCCCCTCCGAGTCGGCGCTCCTGCGCACGCCGGAGAATTTGCGGCTGTGCTCGCGCTGCGAGCAGCTGATCGGCCTGGACGTCTCGGACTGCCCGTACTGCGGCAAGCGCCAGCTCCCCCTCGGCCAGCCCGCATGACGAGCGCGCGCAAGCCCGCTCAGCCCGGGGCTCACGGGACGCTGCGCCTGCGCGCAGCGCTGGCGGCGCTCATGCTCGCCCTCGCGCTGCCGCTGGCCGCGTGCGGCGGTGACGACGACGAGCCCGAGCGGGCGACCACGACCACGCCGACGCAGACCGAGGCCCCCGCGCCGACCACGACGACGACCACCGAGCAGGCGCCGGAGCCCGACGAGACCGGCGGCACGCCGTCGCCCGGTGACGAGGGCGGCTCGTCGGGCGGCGACACCGGCGGGATCACCCCCGGCGGCGGGAAGAACGGCTCGAAGCAGGGCGGCGGAGGTGGCAAGAGCGGGCCCGAGGCGTTCGACGAGTTCTGCGAGCAGAACCCGAAGGCCTGCGAGTAGCTCGCAAGCGGCCTCCCAGCCCGCGCGAGCGCGGCCGGTGGCCCGCGGGACGCGGTTACGATGGGCTTTCTGGACGTCCCGGCGCAACTAGGCGCCGGTCATCCGTGTTTTTGGACTTGATGCCGAGATCCACAACCAGCCGGCGGAGGCTCTCCGCGCTCGCGGGCGCAGCCTGCGCGTTCGCGCTCGCCCTGCTCGTCGGCCTCGCGACGGCCGACGCGGCCCCGGTGCGGATCCTCGGCCAGACGCCCAAGACCCCGCGCCCCAGCTGCCCCACCCCGAAGGGCAACAACGTGCCGAGCTACAAGCACTGCAGCGCCTACGGGCAGGTCACGGGCTTCCAGCGCGTCGCCGACGGCCGCAAGGGCCTCTACAAGGTCCGCCGAAACGGCCACATCGTCGCCTGGAGCGTGCGGCTGTCGAAGAAGCCCGACGATGCGGCGTACGAGATCTTCACCCGCTTCGGCGGGACCGAGCGCTGGGGCAACGGCCCCACCGCCGGGATCGCGGTCATCCGCAAGGTCAAGAAAAAGAAGAAGGCCTTCCGCCTGAAGCGGCGCTCGCCGATCGTCCAGCTCCGCCAGTTCTACGGGCAGGAGCCGATCTTCACGCTCGAGAAGCCGCTGAAGGTGCGCAAGGGCGACATCGTCGCGCTCTCCACGCCGACCTGGGTCAGCAACTTCGCCACGCAGGCCGCGGGCGCCAACCGCCCGCTCGGCGCCAACAACGTGTGGGTGGCGAGCCGCGCGGCCAAGAACTGCACGATCCCGGACTCCGTGCCGCCCGCCGAGCGGCCGCAGTGGTTCTTCGACCACACCTCGCCGCACATGAAGGTGGGCACGGACCGCAACTACGCCTGCGTCTACAGCCGGGCGCGCATCCTGTACCGCGCCTGGTTCGTCCCGGCGAAGGGCAACCGGGCGCGCGTCCTCGGCGAGCCGGCCGGCTGAGCCGGACGGGCTCGGGACCGCGAAAACGGCGCCCGCCGGGGCGCCGAGATCCCCTACGTACAATCAGCCGGCGGATGGCGGCGATCGAGGTCCGGGGGCTAGAGCGAGCGTTCCAGGGCGGCGTCAAGGCCGTGCGCGGCGTGGCCCTCGAGGTGGCCGAGGGCGAGATCTACGCGTTCCTGGGCCCGAACGGCGCCGGGAAGACGACCACCGTCCGCATGCTGACCACGCTGCTGCGGCCCACCGGCGGCAGCGCGCGCGTGGCAGGCCACGACATCGTGCGCGAGGCGCCCGCCGTGCGCCGCGCGATCGGCGTCGCCCTGCAGGAGGCGGCGCTCGACCCGCTCATGACGGGCCGCGAGCTCATCCACCTGCAGGCCACCCTCCATCGGCTCCCGCGCGCGGAGGCGCGCGCCCGGGCCGACGAGCTGCTCGCCCGCGTCGGCCTCGAGTACGCGGCGGACCGGCGCGTGGGCACGTACTCGGGCGGCATGCGGCGGCGGCTCGACCTGGCCAGCGCGCTGGTCCACGAGCCGCGCGTGCTGTTCCTGGACGAGCCGACGACGGGCCTCGACCCCGTAAGCCGCAAGACGATCTGGGACGAGGTGCGCGCGCTCAACCGCGCCGGCACGACGGTGTTCCTCACCACCCAATACCTGGAGGAGGCCGACCAGCTCGCTGACCGGGTCGGGATCATCGCCCAGGGGCGCATCGTCGCCGAGGGCACGCCGCGCGAGCTCAAGGCGCAGGTCGGCAAGCCGCACCTGGAGATCGCGATCGCCGACGGCGAGGTCGAGCGGGCTCGCGAGGTCGTGGGCCGGCTCGGCCGTGCCCTGCCGCCGAAGGACGGGCTGGTCCTGGTCGAGCTCGATGGCGGCGCGGCGCAGGTCGCCCCCGTGGTCCGCGCGCTGGACGAGGCCGGGATCGCGGTCGAGTCGCTGCAGCTCGTCGAGCCGACGCTCGATGACGTGTTCGTCGCCAAGACCGGGCGGCACCTGGAGGGCGACGGCGCCGGGGAGGCCGCCGGCGGCGCCGGCGAGGAACGGGCCGAGCAGCCTGCGGAGGCCTAGCCCTTGGCGGGGCTCGTCGCGAACGCGCGGGTGGTCGCGTCGCTGGGCGCGCGCTCCGTGCGCCAGACGTTCCGCCGCCCCCAGCTCGCCGCGCCGATCGTCGTCTTCCCCTCGCTGCTCCTCGCCGTCCAGACCGGGGGCGCGGGCGGCGCGGTCAACCTGCCGCAGTTCCCCGAGGTCAACGGCTTTCTGGACTTCATGCTGGCCGGGGCGATGATCCAGTCCTGCCTGCTGGCGGGCAACAGCGGCGGGATCGCGCTGGCCGTCGACCTCGAGATGGGGTTCACCGACCGCCTGTTCGTGGCCCCGGTCTCGCGCTACGCGATCGTGCTCGGCAGGCTCGCGGGCACGGCCGCGCTCGGCGCGATCTCGGCGATCTACTACGTCGTCGTCGGCCTGATCTTCGGCGTCACCTACGAGGAGGGCGTCGGCGGCGTCGCGCTCATGGTCCTCTGGGTGACGCTCGCCGCCGTCGCGTTCGGGTCGATCGCTGCGGCGATCGCGCTGCGGACGGGCCGCGCGTCCGTCGTGCAGGGGATGTTCCCGATGATCTTCGTGATCCTGTTCCTCTCGACCGCGTTCTTCCCGGCCGAGCTCATGCAGGAGCCGGCGGCCACGGTCGCGCAATACAACCCGCTGTCGTTCGTGGTCGCGGGCGTGCGCGACCCGGTGGTCTCGGTGGTGACCGGCGCGGGGGCGCTCAAGGCGTTCGCGTCGATCGCCGGCTTCGCAGCGCTCGGGCTCGGGCTGAGCGCGCTCGCCATGCGCAGGAGGCTGCGGCTCGGATGAACCCGGCGCTGGCGATCCACTGGCCGATGGTCGCCGTGCTGGTGCGACGCGCGATGAACGAGATCCTCCGCGTGCCCGGCGCCGCGATCCCGGGCGTGCTCGCGCCGACGATCTTCTTCCTCGGGCTCACCGCCGTCTTCGGGGAGCTCACCGAGCTGGGCGGCTTCGGGACCGACGACTACCAGAGCTTCATCATCGGGGTCTCGCTGCTGCAGGGCTCGGGCTTCACGGGCGCCGCGACCGGCGTGAACCTCGCGCGCGACATCGAGGCCGGCTGGTTCGACCGCCTGCTCGCCTCCCCCGCCCCGCGTCCCGTGATCCTCGCGGGCATGGTGATCTCGGCGGCGCTGCGCGCGCTGATCCCCGCGGCGGTCCTGCTCACCGTGGGCTTCGCGATCGGCGTGAGCTGGCCCGGGCCGTTTGGCCTCGCGCTCGCGATCGTGGGCGTGATGGGCCTCGCCACGGCCGCCGCCTGCTGGGGCTGCGCGCTCGCGCTGCGCTTCCGCACCCAGTCGGCGGCGCCCCTCATGCAAGCGGGCATGTTCGTGCTCGTCCTCTGCACCACCTCCTACGCCCCGCGCGAGCACCTGCAAGGCTGGCTGCACACGGTCGCCACGATCAACCCGGTGACCCAGGTGCTCGAGATGGTGCGCCAGGGCTTCCTCGGCACGGTCACCTGGCACGAGACCTGGCCGGGACTCCTCACGATCGCCGCGCTCGTCGCCGTGCTCGCCGCGTTCGCCCTGCGCGGCATGCGGCGGATGGCGGACTGACCGCCCGCGCGATCGAGGTTCTAGTCCAAAAGACGAGCGAGGTCGATCATCCGCGGGGCGGCCTGGACGCGATCGAGGCTGCTGGTCGAGGGGACGAGCAAAGCCGGTCGCGTGCGCTCGGCGCACGGTCGGTGCCGGGGCGGCGAGGCCCCGGTGTGCGCTCCCCGGGCGGCCGGCCTACTTGTAGCGGTAGGTGATGCGGCCGCGATCCAGGTCGTAGGGCGAGAGCTCGATCTTCACACGGTCGCCCGGGAGGATGCGGATGTAGTGGCGGCGCATCTTGCCCGAGATGTGCCCGAGGACCTCGTGGCCGTTGTCGAGCTTGACCTTGAACATCGTGTTGGGCAGGGCCTCGACGACCTCGCCCTCCATCTCGATCTTCTCTTCCTTCGCCATGCGGGCGACGAGCCTAGCAGCGGCTCCCTGCCGCGCACACCCCTCAGCGCCCTTCGAACGTGGCCTTGCCGGGCCCTTCCTCGAGGAACGAGCGGACCGCACGCTGCAGGTCCTGGGTCGCGAACAGGCCCGAGAAGGCGTCGGGGGTGATCTCGTCCGCGGCCGGCACGCCGCCCTCCAGGTAGGCGCGCACGATGCGCTTGGTCATCGCGTGCGCCCGCGTGGGCCCCGAGGCCAGCTCGCGCGCGAAGGCCATCCCCTTCTCATGCAGCTCGTCGTCCGGGAGCACGCGACCGATCACGTTCCAGCGCTCGAGCGTCGCGGCGTCGTACATGCGCCCGCCCATAACGAACTCGCGCGCACGCGCCGCCCCCGCCCGCTCGGCGAACCGCTGCGTCCCCCCGGCGCCCGGCGTGAGGCCGACCACGCGCTCCACCAGCCCGAAACGCGCGGACGCGGCGGCCCAGATCATGTCGCAGGCGAGCGCGACCTCCAGCGCGGCCGTGAGGCAGACCCCGTGGCAGAGCGCGAGCGTGGGGATCTCCAGCGCCTCGAGCCGGTGGATCGGGCCCAGCAGCGAGGGGAACCCGTCCCCGCGCTCGGCCGCCTCCTTGAAGACGTTCACGTCGACCCCGCCGCTCATGATCTCCCCCTCGGCCCGCCAGACCGCGGCCCGGGCGCTGGAGCGCTCCACCTCGGCGACGGCGGCGTCGAGCGCGTCGAACGCGTCCGCGCCGAAGAGGTTGAGCGGCGGGTTGGAGAGCGTGATGACGGCGACGTCGCCGTCGAAGCTCACGGTGATCGGAGGCATCCGCGCCTCAGGCGCCGGCCGCGCGGATCTTCTCCGCGACCGCGGCGATCTGACCCTCCTCCGCCCCGCGCGGGATCCACGGCAGCTTGAGCGGGTCGTTCTCGTACCGCGGGATCACGTGCAGGTGGAAGTGGAAGACGGTCTGCCACGCGGCCGGGCGGCAGGCGTTCAGGATGTTGAAGCCGTCGGGCTCGAGCGCGGCCTCCATGCGCCGCGCCAGCCGCCGCGCCGCCACGATCGTCGCCTGGAGGTCCTCGTCGCGGATCTCCATGAGGTCGGCCGCGTGGGCGCGCGGCACGACCAGCGCGTGCCCGGGCGTCGCCGGGTTGATGTCCATGAAGGCGACGGTCCGCTCGTCGGAGTCAACGATCTCGCCGGGCAGCTCGCCGGCGATGATCTTGCAGAAGATGCATTCGTCGGTCACGCCGAGAGCGTAATCACTCCGCGTCCTCGGGCGCGCGCTCCAGCAGGTCGCGGCCCAGGGCCACCACGTCCTCCCTGCTCGTCGCCTCCCCGGTGTAGACCGCGGCGCGCAGCTCGGCGATCAGGCGGCCCAGCTCCGACCCCTCCTCGATGCCGAGCTCCGCGGCGAGCTCGTCCCCGCGCAGGGGCAGGTCGGGCGGGCCCTGGCGGTGCCAATCGAGCGCGGCGGGCATCACCTCGCGGACGAGTTTCAGGTGCGCCTCGATCATCTCCGGGGCGGCGACGGCGCCGCTGCCCCGCGCGGAGAGGCGGTCGGCGACCGTGAGCAGCGTGACGTCGGGCGCCACGTCCCCGCAGCGGGCGAGGTAGTCGTAGATCGCGCGCCGCGAGAGCGGCCGCTCGTGCACGAGGAAGCCGAGGTGCAGGTGGTGGCGCACCAGGCCCTGCACGTAGCGGGTGAGCGCCCGGCTCGCCTTGAGCCTGCGCAACAGCTCGCCGGCGATCCGGGCCCCGACGCGGTCGTGCCCGATGAACGTCACGTACCCGGAGTGCTCGCCGCGCGTGGCCGGCTTGCCGACGTCGTGGAGCAGCGCGCCGAGGCGCATCGCGACGGCCCGGGTGAACTCGTCGGCGAGGGGCTCCGCCAAGAGCTCCCGCGCGCCATCGGCCGCCTCGCCCGCGAACCGGTCGAGGTCCGCCTGGACGGCCACGGCCTGCCGCAGCACCTCGAGCGTGTGCCCGAAGACGTCGAGGTGGTGGTTCGGGTTCTGCCCCACCCCGCGCAACAGCGCGATCTCGGGCAGCGCCGCAGGGAGCGCGTCGAGGGCGTCCAGAAGCTCGATCCCGCGCGCAGGGTCGCGCCCCGCGAGCAGGTGCCGCAGCTCGGCGAGCTGCCGCTCCCCCGCGGGCTCGCCCGCGCGCGACGCCTCCGCCCTGCCGAGCGCGATCGTCCCGGGCTCGATCTCGAACCCCAGCGTGGACGCGAACCGCGCCGCACGCAGGATCCGCAGCGGGTCGTCGGCGAAGCTGCGCTCGCTGACCGCGCGCACGACGCCCGCCTCCAGGTCCCGCCGCCCCCCGGTCGGGTCCACGAGCTCGCCGTCGGGGCCCGCGAGCGGCGCCGCGATCGCGTTGATCGTGAAGTCGCGGCCGCCCAGGTCCTCCTCGATCGTCTCGCCGCGCAGGCGCGTGACGTCCAGGTGCCACGCGTTGCGCGGCGCCACCGCCCGCCACGTGCCGAACTCCTCGGAGAGCGGGAACGCGGCGCCGCCGCAGGCGCGCGCCACCGCCCGCGCGTAACGCTCCTCGGTTCCCGGTTCCACCGCGAGGTCGACGTCGAGCACCTCCCGGCCGAGCAGCGCGTCGCGCACCGCGCCGCCCACGATCCAGACGCGCTCCTCGCCGGCGAGCACGTCCCGGGCGACCGCGACGGCGGCTGCCTCGCTGAGGCGGCTCGCGCTCATCCGGCCTCGCCGCCGACGTACTCGCGCGGGACCCTCGCGGAGATCCCGCACGTGATCTCGTAGTTGATCGTCCCGAGCACGCGCGCGATGTCCTCGGCCGACTGCACCTCCTCGCCCTGGCGGCCGATGAGCACGACCTCGTCGCCGGGCCTGACCGTGGTCTGCGGGCCGAGGTCGACCGTCAGGTTGTCCATCGAGATCGTGCCCGATACCGGGTAGCGCCGCCCGCCGATCAGCACGTCCACCCGGTTGGAGAGCCCGCGCCGCCAGCCGTCCCCGTAGCCGATGGGCACGACCCCAACGTAGGTGTCGCGCGGCGCCCGCCAGCTCCGCCCGTAGCCGGCCGAGGCGCCGGCCGGGAAGAGCTTCACGTCGGCCACGTAGCTGCGCAGCTCGAGCGCCGGGCGCAGCCCGTGCTCGGCCGGGTCCACCCCGAAGGGGTCGAGGCCGTAGACCGCGATCCCGCAGCGCACCATGTCGAAGTGCGACGCCGGCTCACGGAAGACGGCGGCGCTGTTGGCGGCGTGCACCGTCACCTGCGGGTGGGACGCGCGCACGCGCTCGGCGAGCGCGGTGAAGGCCGCGAGCTGCCGGGGGAAGTACTCGTCGCCGAGCTCGTCGGCGGTCGCGAAGTGGGTCCAGAACCCCGCGAGCTCGAGGTGCTCGTCGGCCGCGACCGCGTCGCAGAGCGCGAGCACCGCGTCGGGGTCGGAGTCGCCGAGGCGCCCCATGCCCGTGTCGTACTTCACGTGCACGCGGGGCCGCACGCCCAGCGTCCGCGCGCGCTCGGAGAGGAACGCGCGAAAGCCCTCGCGCCACATCGCCACCTCGGAGCCCGCCTGCAAAGCGACGTCGGCCTCCGCGCGCGAGAGCGCGCCGACCATGAGGATCCGCGCGTCCGGCAGGGCGGCGCGCAGCTCCGCCGCCTCGGACGCCGTGGCGACCGCGAGCGCCGTTGCGCCGCCGCGCACCGCCGCCTTCGCGGCCGGCACCATGCCGTGCCCGTAGCCGTCCGCCTTGACCACGGCGCAGAGCTCGACCCCCGGGCCGACCAGCTCGGCGAGGAGCGCGCAGTTGTGCTCGATCGCCCCGAGGTCGATGCGCGCGACCGCTCGCTTCATGGCCGCCGCAGGCCCTCCGCCAGCGCGGCGACGACGTCGGTCGCGATCACCGACTCGGCGCTCCCCACCCGCCGGGCGGCGATCGCGCCCGCGCGCTGATGCGCGTGCACGCCCGCGCACGCCGCCCGCAGCGGCGGGACGCCACGCGCGATCAGCGCCCCGATGGTGCCCGCGAGCACGTCACCGGTGCCCGCCGTGGCCAGCGCCGGGCTCGCCAGCGCCGACACCGCCACCTCGCCGGAGCGCCCGTCCACCACGAGCGTGTCGTCGCCCTTGAGCACGACGATCGCGCGCGCCGCGACCGCCGCCCGGCGCGCGCACTCCAGGCGCCGCGCGTTCACCTCGGCGGACTCGATTCCCAGCAGCCGCGCGAGCTCGCCCGCGTGCGGGGTGAGCACCGTCGGCGCCTCGCGTTCGGCGAGCGCCTCGAGCTCCCCGGCGTGCGCGTTGAGGCCGTCGGCGTCGAGGACGAGCGGCGCGGCGGCAGCGCGAGCGACGGCCCGCGCGACAGCGAACGCGCCCCCGCTGCGGCCCAGGCCCGGGCCGACGACGAGCGCGTCGGCGCGCTCCGCCGCGGCGAGCGCATCGTCCGCAGCCGCCTCGCTGAACGCCCCTTCGCGGTCGGGGAGCGCCCGCGTCATCACCTCGGTGAGCTTGACCTCGAAGATCGGCTCGAGCGAGGCAGGCACGAGCGCCGTCGCGTACCCCGCGCCCGCGCGGATCGCCGCGCTCGCGACGAGGCAGACCGCGCCGGTGAGCCCGCGCGAGCCGCCGAGCACGATCACCTGGCCGGAGGTGAACTTGGTCGAGGCGGGGCCGCGGCGCGGCAGGCCCGCGAGCACGTCGCCGGTGATCTCGCCGGCGGCAGGGGACGCCGGGGCGCCGTCGGGGATCCCGATCGGCGCCACGTGCAGGGCGCCGGTGTGGGCCTTGCCGGGCGCGACGCGGTGCCCGAGCTTCGCCGCGTGGAAGGTCACGGTCGCGCTCGCGCGCACCGCCACCCCCTCGACCTCGCCCGTGGACGCGTCCACTCCCGAGGCGATGTCGGCGGCCACGACGGGCGCGCCCGCCGCGTTCATCGCCACGATCGCCTCGCGCGCCGGGGTGCGCGGCGAACCCGCGAAGCCGGTGCCGAAGATCGCGTCGACGATCGCCCCGGAGCCGGCCAGCGCTTGGGCGGCGTCGCCGGGGGCGAGCCGCACCGGCTCCACCGGCAGGCGCTTCAGGTTCGCGCTCGCGTCCGGGCTCAGCTCGTCGGCCGGCCACAGCAGCAGGACGTCGACGTCGAACCCGAGCTCGGACAGCAGGCGGGCGGCGACGAGGCCGTCGCCGCCGTTGTTCCCCTTGCCGCAGACCACGCGGATCGGGCCGTCGCCGGCGAGGTCGCGGGTGACCTCGGCGAGCGCGCGCCCCGCCGCCTCCATGAGCTGCAGCGAGGGCACGCCCTGCTCGTCGATCGCCCACGCGTCGGCGGCACGCATCCCGGAGGCGTCGAACAGTGGTCGCAGCCAGGGCTCCATCGAGCGGCAGCGTACCGACGCGCCGCCCCCGGTCAGGTCGGCGGCCGGCGTTCGGCGAGCACGGCGGCGCCCGCCAGCTCCCGGGAGTGGGTCAGCGAGACGCTGAGCTCGACGCCCTGCTCCTCTGCCGCCCTGCGCGCGGAGCCGTGCAGCACGAGCCGCGGCGGCTCCTCTCCCCCGCCGACCACCTCGACCTCGTGCAGCCGCATGCCGCCCAGGCCGAGCGCCTTGAGCGCCGCCTCCTTGGCGGCGAAGCGCGCGGCGAGGTGACGGCCGGGCCGGGGCCGGGCGCGGCAGGCCTCGAGCTCGGCCGGCGTGAACACGCGCTCGGCGAGGCCCGGGCGCCGCTCGAGGGCCCGCTCGACCCGCTCGATCTCGATCAGGTCAAAGCCGACGGGCATTTGCTCACTCGACGCCGACGACGACTCGGGTGACGGTGCGCTCGCCCTCCCCGCGCATCCCGGCGATCAGCCAGCCCAGCTTGCTCGCGATGAAGGCGGGGATCGCGTCCTCGGCGGAGCCGCTCGCGATCAGGTCCAGCACCGAGCCGCCCCCGAGGATGCCCCTGAGCAAGGCGCCCGGCCGCGCGAACGCCAACGGCTCGAAGTCGTCGCCGAGCGCCTCGGCCGCCGCCTGGAAGTCCGGATCGTCACCGAGCGCCCCGCCGTCGGGCTCGATGGCCTCGCGCGCCTCGTCGGCGCCGCTGGCCACGACCGCGGTGAGGGTCTCGCCGTCGGTCTCCGCCGCTACGAACTCGATCGGGGTCTCCGGATCAGCCTTGCGGGAGGGCTGGGCGGAGAAGCCCGAGTCGCCGGCGAGCGGCGGGCCCACGGCGGCGGTCTCGTCCATGTCGAAGAAGCCCTCGAGCCCGCCGAGCAGGGACCCCACGGTCCCGGCGTCGTTGACGTCGACCCGCAGCCCGACAGCGAACGCGTCGGGCAGCTCGCCCAGCAGCTGGAGCGTGCCGTCCCCGAGCGCGGCGGCAGCGTCGTCCAGCGACACGCCGGTGAGCGCCTGGAACGCGGCGGCGAGCTGCCCCTCGGAAAGCTGGTCGGTAGCCGCCCCGGCCTGCTCGACCCGGGCCACGCTGTCGCGCAGCAGCGAGCCGACCCCAGCGATCCCGATCGCGGCCACCGCGTCGGCGGAGGCGGCGCGCAGCGCCTCCGAGCCCCCGGTCGCCTCGCCTGGGGCCGAGTAGTCGAGCGCGAGGCCGTCGTCGCGGACGTACAGCGCCGCCCCCAGCTGCCCCGTGATCTCGGGGATCGCCCCCTGGGTGATCTGAAGGCCCTCGAGGTCGCCCTCCGCGGCGGCCTCCAGGACCGTGCCGAAGTCGAGGTATGCGCGGGCGAGCGCGTCGTCGGCGTCCAGCCCGGCGAACGCCTCCTCGAACCCGTCCGCGCCCGCGAGCGAGTCGCCATCGTGCGCGCCGAGCGCCGCCTCGAAGTCCTCCTCCGTGGGCGCGGCGATGAGCGTGTCGTCGACGACCGCGGCGTAGAGCTCGTCGCCCGTGATCCCCTCGACGCCCGCGAACTCGGCGGCCTCGACGTCGTCGCCCTCCTCCGCGAAGCGCTCGAGCGCATCGCGCGCCGCTTCGGCGTCGCTCACCTCGAGGGCGACCATGAAGCCGGCGTCGGATTCGCCCCCCGAGGCCCCCGTGAGCGCCTCCGACGAGACCGCCATCGCGCCCCAGTCGCCGAGCCAGGGCTCGACGTCCTCGGAGAAGCTGAAGTCGACGCCCGCATCGCTCGCCGCCCGGTCGATCTCCTCCTCGAGCATCTCGAACGGGTCGGCCACCCGCCCCACGATGGGCAGCTCGACGAGGCGCCCCGCGAGCTCCGCCAGGGCGTCGCGCTGCTCGTCGTCCGGCTGGACGCGGGCCTCGATGTAGAGCGGGGCGTCCGGGGGGATGAACGACGCCGGCCCGGAGGGCTCGTCGCCACAGGCCGAGAACGCGAGCACGCCAAGCGCCGAGGCGACCAGAAGGGAACCGCGAGGGGCCATCCGCGGCGAGAAGCTACTCGACGGTGACCGTCTTGGCCAGGTTCCGGGGCTGGTCGACGTTCAGCCCCAGCATGCGCGCGACGTAGTAGGCGAGCAGCTGCAGCGGGATCACCGCGAGGATCGGCTGCAGCACCCAGTCCGTGCGCGGCACGAAGATCGTGAGGTCGGCGACCTCGGCGACGCGCTGCGACCCCTCGGTCGCGATCGCGACCACGTCGGCCCCGCGGGCCCGCACCTCCTCGATGTTCGAGAGCACCTTGTCGAGGATCGGGCTGTCGGTGGCAACGCAGACGACCGGGGTCTCCTCGTCGAGCAGCGCGATCGGCCCGTGCTTCATCTCGCCTGCGGCGTACGCGTCGGAGGGGATGTAGGAGATCTCCTTCATCTTGAGCGCGCCCTCGAGGCACACCGGCAGGCCGATGTTGCGGCCCAAATAGAGGAAGAAGCGGCCCTTGTGCTCGGCGCGGGCGATCGCCTGGACGCGCGCGTCGGTCGAGGCGATCGTCTCCTTGATGCGGCCGGGCATCGTCTTGAGCTGCGCGATGAGCTCGGCGATCCGCTCGGCCGGCAGGGTCCCGCGCTGCTGCGCGAGCCAGAGCGCGAACAGGTACATCGCCGCCACCTGGCTCGTGAACGTCTTGGTCGCTGCGACCCCGATCTCGATGCCGGCGCGCGTGAACAGCACGGTGTCCGCGTCGCGCGTCGCCTGGCTGCCCATGACGTTGGTGACCGCCAGGACGCGCGCGCCCTGCTCGCGGGCGAGACGCATCGCGGCCAGGGTGTCGGCGGTCTCGCCCGACTGGGTGATGCCGATCACGAGGTCGTTCTCGCCGAGGACCGGCTCGCGGTAGCGGAACTCAGAGGCGATGTCCATGTCCACCGGGATCCGCGCCCAGCGCTCGATCGCGTAGCGGCCGACGAGCCCCGCGTGGTAGCTGGTGCCGCAGGCGACGATCACGATCCGCCGCAGCCCGAGGATGAAGTCCTCGCTGAGCTCGAGCTCGGAGAGGTCCACGCGGTCGTCACCGGCGAGCCGGTCGGCGATCGTCTCGGCGACCGCGTCCGGCTGCTCGTGGATCTCCTTGAGCATGAACGTCGGGAAGCCGCCCTTCTCGGCGTCCTCCTCGCTCCACATGATCTCGTCGACGTCGCGGTCGGTGACCACGTTGCCGTCGGGGTCGATGATCGTCGCGCCGTCCGGCGTGATCGTGACGATCTCGCCGTTCTCGATGAGCAGCGCGGTCCGCGTCTCCGCGAGGAACGCGGGGATCGCGGAGGCGACGAACGTCTCCCCGTCGCCCAGGCCGACGATCAGCGGGCACTCCTGGCGCGCGGCGACCAGCGTGTCGGGATGGTCGGCGTGCATCGCGGCGAACGCGTAGTGGCCGCGCAGATCGGCGAACGCCTTCTGGACGGCCTCGGTCAGGTCGCCGTCGTAGTGCTTCTCGATCAGGTGCGCGACCGTCTCGGCGTCGGTCTCCGAGGTGAAGACGTGCCCCTCCGCGCGGAGCTGCTGGCGCAGCTCGTCGTGGTTCTCCACGATGCCGTTGAGGACGATGTGGACCTCGTCCCCGCAGTCGCCGTGCGGGTGGGCGTTCTCCTCGGTGACGCGCCCGTGGGTGGCCCAGCGCGTGTGCGCCAGCCCGATCGTCGCCGGCGGCGCGGCCACGGCCACCCCGCCGCCGTTGACGCGCTCGTCGCGGCTCACGGCCTCGCGCAGGTTCGCGAGGTTGCCGACCGCGCGCACGGACTCGATGCGCCCGTCCTGCAGGAGCGAGATGCCCGCGGAGTCGTAGCCCCGGTACTCGAGCTTCTCAAGCCCCGCAATGAGCAGATCGCGGCACGGTCGCTTCCCGACGTATCCGACGATTCCGCACATCTGCCGCTACAGGGTAGGGGACGGACGGGTTCAGGACCCGCGACCGCGTCGCCGGCGGCCGTCAGGCGAGCTCGCGCTCCACCACCGCGACGAGCCGCTCGCACACCGCGTCGCACTCCTCCTGGGTGGGCGCCTCGACCATCACGCGCACCAGCGGCTCGGTGCCCGAGGGGCGGACGAGCACGCGGCCGCGGCCGCCGAGCTTGCCCTCCTCGGCCTCCACCGCGGCCCACACGGCCTCGGCGCCCGCGAGGGCGTCGCGGTCGGCGACCCGCACGTTCACGAGCGACTGCGGCAGCCGCTCCATCGGGATGGCGCTCGCGAGGGCGCGGCTGCCGAGCGCCTGGAGCGTGAGCAGCGAGGCCGCGATCCCGTCGCCGGTCGACGAGAAATCGCGCCAGATCAGGTGCCCGGACTGCTCGCCGCCGAGGTTCCAGTCGCGCTTGACCAGCTCCGCGGCCACGTGCCGGTCGCCGACCGGCGTGGTCGCAAGCTCGATGCCCGCCTCCTCCATGGCGAGGCGCAACCCGAAGTTCGACATGACGGTGACCGCGAGGCCGCCGCGCAGAAGGCCCCGCTGCCGCGCCCAGGTCGCGATCAGCGCCATGAGCTCGTCGCCGTCGCGCACCCGGCCCTGCCCGTCGACCGCGACCACCCGGTCGCCGTCGCCGTCGTACGCAAAGCCGATCGCGGCGTCGCCGGCGCGGACCTGCTCGGCGAGCGCCTCGGGATGGGTGGAGCCGCAGCCCTCGTTGATGTTGCGGCCGTCCGGCTCGGTGCCGAGCAGCTCGACCTCGGCGCCGAGGCGCCGGAAGATCTCGGGCGCGGCGCGGTAGGTGGCGCCGTTGGCGCAGTCGAGCGCGACGCGCATGCCGTCGAGCTTGAGCGGGAACGCGGACTCGAGCGCGCGCAGGTAGTCGTCGAGCGCCCCGTGCATCTGGCGAACGGCGCCCACCCGGGCGGCGCCGGGGGGCGGCCCGGCGGCGACGGCGGCCTCGATGCGCGCCTCGGCCTCGTCGCTCAGCTTCCTGCCGTCCGAGCCGAAGAACTTGATGCCGTTGTCCTGCCAGGGGTTGTGGGAGGCGGAGACGACGGCCGCGAGGTCGAGCCCGAGCTTGCGCACGAGGATCGACGCCGCTGGTGTCGGCAGCACGCCGGCGATCAGCGCGTCGCCGCCGCCCTGCGCCACGCCGGCCGCGAGCGCGGCCTCCAGCATCGGCCCCGACTCGCGCGTGTCGCGGACGATCAGCACCTGCGGCCGCTCGGCGCGCGCCTCCGCGGCCACGGCGCGCCCCAGCGCGACCGCGAGCTCCGCGGTGAGCCGCTCCCCGGCGACCCCACGGACACCGTCTGTCCCAAACAGCTTCGTCATGCGGTTTCGAGCATCGTCATCCGATCACCTGAAAACGTGTCGCAGGCCACGCCCTGAGAGCCTGGAAGCCCGAAAGCAAGCAGTTCGAGGACGCAGGGCGGTTGCCGAAGCGAGCGTACATGGGCAGCACGTGAGCGAGGCGATCGCCCGAGGGCGCGGAGACGCGCCGCTTTGCAGGGCTCTCAGCGCTTGGAGAACTGCGGGCGCTTGCGGGCCTTCTTGAGCCCCGCCTTGCGGCGCTCCTTCACGCGCGCGTCGCGCGTGAGGAAGCCGCGGCGCTTGAGCTCCGGGCGGAGCTCGGGATCGATCTCGCAGAGGGCGCGCGCGATGCCGTGGCGCACCGCGTCGGCCTGCCCGCTGAGCCCGCCGCCGTGCACGCGCACGCGCACGTCGACGTGGCCCTCGAAGCCCGTGACGACGAGCGGCTGCCTCGCGATCGTCTGGTGGAGGTGCCGCGGGAAGTACTCGCCCAGGTCGCGGCCGTTGACCTGGAAGGCGCCGTTGCCCCGGCGCACGATCACCCGCGCCACGGCCGACTTGCGCTTGCCGGTGGCCTGGATGTTCGTGTCGTGGGCGAGGTCGACCTTCGCCGACCGCGCGACCGGCTGCTCGTCATCGACGCGGTCGGCGGTCGCCTCCGCCTCGCGGCGGGCGCGCTCCTCGGCCTCGGCCTCCAGGCGGGCGCGCTCCTCCGGGTCGAGGTTCTCGTCCTCGATCCGCAGGGGCTCGAGGCTCGCGCCGGGAGGCTCGTCGCTCTTGCGCTCCTCCTCGTCGTCGGCCTCGTCTTCCTCGGCCTCGTCCTCGACGGCCTCGGCCTCGGGCCCTTCGGCCGCAGCCTCATCGGCACCGCCCTCCGCCTCGGCGGCGGGCTCGTCCCCTGCCTCCTCGGCAGCGGGCTCCTCAGCGGCGGCCTCGGGCTGCTCCGCGGGCTCCTCGGCAGCCGCCTCCTCCTGCGACGTCGGCTCCTCGGCCGCGCCCTCGGGGGTCGGCTGCTCGGCGTCCTCGCGGTTGCTCTCGTCGTCGAACATCAAGTCTCGATCTCCAGGGGCTTGGGCTGCTGGGCGGCGTGCGGGTGGTCCGGACCGGCGTAGACCTTGAGCTTGCGCAGCTGCGCGCGGCCCAGGCGGTTGCGCGGGAGCATCCCCTTCACGGCCTTGCGGATCACTTCCTCGGGATGACGCTCGAGCATCTCGGTGAGCGTCCGGTTGCGGATGCCGCCCGGGTAGCCGGTGTGCCACCAGTAGCGCTTCTGCTCGCGCTTGCGCCCGGTCACCTCGACCTTCTCGGCGTTGACGACGATCACGAAGTCGCCGGTGTCGATGTGCGGCGTGTACTCGGGCTTGCGCTTGCCGCGCAGCGTGTCGGCGATGGCGGTCGCGAGGCGCCCGAGGGTCTTGCCCTCGGCGTCGACGACGTACCAGTCGCGCTGACGGTCGGCGGGTGTGGCTACGTAGGTCTTCATCGGTGTGAGTTGCGCGTCGGTGCTGCGCGCGAAAACCGCGCCCGGCGGGTCCGCCCTGGCGCGGCCCGAGGATGATAGCGGGCGCTCGGCGGACGCCGAGATCGCCGCAAAATCCGCGTGTTAACGGCGTTAAGGACTCGCTAACGGTCCGCTCAAAGAGTTATACTGCCGCGCCACACATGGACCTGCCGAATCCCCGGCCAGCCGGGGAGCGGGGGAACCAAGAGGACGAGCTTTGGGCCCGTCCAGGGGCGAAGGGAAATCGCTCCCCGCGCCGCTCTTTCGGCGCGAGCCCGACAGCTAACCCCGCAGGCTCCGAGAAAGAGAGGCCCGATTGCCTGGGGCGCAAGCGCCAAGACGGTACAGCTGGAGGTTGATCCCGATCGCGGCGGCGATCGCGGCGCTGGCCACCGGTGCCGGCGCGGCGGTCGCGGGCACGGGCGGCATGGGCGGCGGCGGGCTCGTCATCCCGGAGCCGCCGGTGGTGAGCGACGTCGTCTGCATCCGGGACTGCGCCGGCATCCGCAAGGTCACCGAGGGCTCCCTGGTCGAGTTCACCGGGAAGCGCCTCGACGGCGTGACGCGCGTGCGCTTCCCCGGCGAGCAGGGCCCCGTCGACGGCAAGCTGGTCGAGCAGGCGAAGAAGCGCCTGGTCGCCAAGGTCCCGGAGCTCGCGGCCGACGGCCGCCCGCGCGTGATCGACGCGCTCGACCGCGGAGCCAAGGCGCCGTACGCCCTCAAGGTGGTCGACGCGATCCCGACGGCGGCCGAGTTCGAGCTGCAGGAGGCCACCGCCCAGCCGCGCAACTCGTTCTTCTTCGCCAAGAAGAAGACCCAGCTCACCTACCGGTTCAGGGCCCCGGAGCGCACCGACATGCGCATCGAGGTGGTGAACCGCGACACCGGCGAGACCGTGCGCCACCTCGTCAAGCAGGCCGAGCCGAACACCCAGAACGTCGCCAGGTGGAACGGGATGACCGACGCCCGCAAGCCCGCCAAGCAGGGCAACTACAGCTTCCGCATCGGCCCGGTCAACGGCAGCGTCACCACCTCCGAGAGCGCCCGGTTCGCCCTGCGCAGCCACATCTTCCCGGTGCGCGCCCCGCACAGCTTCGGCGACGGCTTCGGCTCGGGGCGCGGGCACCAGGGGGTGGACATCTTCGCGAAGTGCGGCAAGCCGATCGTCGCGGCGCGCGGCGGGACGGTGATCTACCGCTCCTACCAGGCCTCGGCCGCCGGCCACTACATCGTGATCTCGGGGAAGGGCACCAACCGCGACTACATGTACGCCCACCTCAAGCGCCGCTCGCCCCTGAAGCCGGGGACCAAGGTCCGGACGGGCCAGCGGATCGGCTTGGTCGGCGAGACCGGCAACGCCCGCGGCTGCCACCTGCACTTCGAGATCTGGAAGGGCGTCTGGTGGGGCGGCGGCAAGCCCATCCCCCGCGTCAAGCAGGTCGTCCGCAAGTGGGACGCCTGGAGCTGACGCTCCCACCGGCGCCGCGCACCTCCCTTCGCAAATAGATTCCGCGCCGCTCGCATGAGTCGATCCGGTGCGTCCACCAGCCGTTACGGGCGCTCGGCCGCGCTGCTCACCGGAGCGGTCGGCCTCGCCGGCCTTCTGACCTACGCGTTCTTCGCGCTCGCCTCGCACGCGCTCGACCGCGCCGAGTACGGGCGCATCGTCGTGCTCTGGTCGGTGATGTTCATCGCGATCTCGGTGCTCTTCAGGCCCGTCGAGCAGCTGCTCTCGCGGACGATCGCCGAGCTCGAGACCCACGGGCAGCCCACGGGCCACGTGCTGCGCACGGCCGCCTGGATCCAGCTCGCGATCGCCGCGGCGTTCACGGTCGCGGCGCTGGCGCTGCGGGGGCCGATCCAGGACGACCTCTTCGACGGCGACGCCCTCTTCTTCTGGGCGCTCGTCGCCTCGGTGCTCGGCTTCGCCGCCGCGTTCTTCGCGCGCGGCTACCTGGCGGGCAGCCACCGCTTCGGGCTGTACGCCGGGCTCGTCCTGCTCGACGCGGTCGCCCGGATGGCGTTCGCGCTCGTGGTCGCCGTCGGGATCGCAGACGGCGTGGATCCGATCGCCGCCGGGATCGCGCTCGCGCCCCTCATCGGGCTGCTCGCGCTCGCCGGGATCGGCAGGGCCCGGCGGGACGAGGTGACCGGGTCGCCCGAGGCGGGCCCTGCGGGCGGCGAGGCGGCGCCGGAGTTCACGCTCAGCCAGGGGACCGGCTTCGCCGCGGCGGTCCTCGTGATCATGCTGAGCGAGCAGGCCTTCCTGAACAGCGGCCCGCTGTTCGCGCGGGTCGAGGCCGACGCGGCGGCGGCCGGCTTCATCTTCAACGTGCTGATGGTGGTGCGCGCCCCCGTCGTGCTCTTCCAGGCGGTGGCGACGAGCCTCCTCCCCCACCTCACCCGGATGCTCTCGCGCGGCGACCGCGCCGGCGGCGACGCCTTCAGCCGCTCCGTGCGCGCCACCCTGCTCGCCGTCGCCGCCTTCACCGCCGTCACGCTCGTCGCGGTGGCGGCGGCGGGCCCGGCCCTCATGCAGCTCGCGTTCGGCGAGAAGTTCGACTACGACCGCCCGGGACTGCTGATCGTCGCCGCCGGGATGGGCCTCTACCTGTCGGCGACCACCCTCAATCAGGCCGTGCTGGCCCAGGCGCAGGCGCGCCGCGCCGCGCTCTGCTGGGCCGCCTGCGCGCTCGCCCTGATCGCCTGGTACGCGGTGCCCGCCCTCGAGGTGTTCCGCCGCGTCGAGGTCGGCTTCGCGGCGGCGTCCGCGTTGCTCTGCCTGCTGCTCGCGTTCGCCTACCGGCACCCGCACGGGCGCGCGGAGGACGCACCTGAGCCGGGCTCGGCGCGCGAGGTCGAGCTGCGCCTCGCAGCGGCAGATGACGCGGCCTGAGCGGCTGTCGTCTACCGTACGCCGCGCATGACGGGACGGGTGGGAGACACCGTCGCCCGGGTTGGGGCCAGGGTGCTGGGCCGCCTCGGCTACGAGGTGCGCGCGCGCGACGGCATGCCGCCGATCCCGCCGGACTGCGACGAGGCGACGCGCCGCATCATCCAGCGCGTCCAGCCCTACACGCTGACGCCGCCGGAGCGGATCATGGCCCTCTGCGACGCGGTGCGCTACATCGTGCGCAACGGCATCGAGGGGACGATCGTGGAGTGCGGCGTCTGGCGGGGCGGCAGCATGATGGCGGCCGCGAGCACGCTCGTCGAGCTGGGCGCCAGCGACCGCGAGCTCTACCTGTTCGACACGTTCACCGAGTTCCCCAAGCCCGAGGCGCGCGACCGCCACGCCTGGGCCGACGGCACGCCCGACGAGCTCTACGAGACGATCACCACCCACCCGGTGTTCGCGCACATCCCGATCGAGCAGGTGCGCGCGCTCGTCGAGAGCACGGGCCACCCGAGCGAGCGCATCCACATCATCCAGGGGCTCGTCGAGGACACGATCCCCGAGCGCGCGCCCGAGCGCATCGCGCTCTGCCGGCTGGACACCGACTGGTACCGCTCGACCAAGCACGAGCTCGAGCACCTGTACGAGCGGATCAGCCCCGGCGGGGTGCTGATCATCGACGACTACGGCGAGTACGAGGGCGCGCGCGACGCGACGGACGAGTTCCTCGCGACGCTGCCCGACCCGCCGCTGCTGCACCGGGTCGACACGAGCTGCCGGGTCGCGGTCAAGCCCTAGGGGCGCTGCAAACCTCCGCCCGGCGGCGTCCCGCCCTGGCTCGGCTTGGCGCCGCGGCCCCGCGCCCCGGGGCTACTCCCACTCGATCGTCGCGGGCGGCTTCGACGAGATGTCGAGCGCCACGCGGTTCACGCCCTGGACCTCGTTGATGATCCGGTTCGAGACGCGCTCGAGCAGGTCGTAGGGCAGCCGTGCCCAGTCCGCCGTCATCGCGTCCTCGGAGGTCACCGCCCTGATCACGATCGGGTAGGCGTAGGTGCGGCCGTCCCCCTGGACGCCGACCGAGCGCACCACCGGTAGCACGCAGAAGGACTGCCACAGCTCGCGGTAGAGGCCGGCGGCGCGAATCTCCTCCTGGAGGATCGCGTCGGCCTCGCGCAGGATGTCGAGGCGCTCGCGGGTGACCTCGCCGCCCACGATCCGGATGCCGAGGCCCGGCCCCGGGAAGGGCTGGCGCCAGACGATCCGGTCGGGCAGGCCGAGCTCGGTGGCCACGGCGCGGACCTCGTCCTTGAACAGCAGGCGCAGCGGCTCCACGAGGTCGAAGTCGAGGTCCTCAGGGAGGCCGCCGACGTTGTGGTGCGACTTGATCGTCGCGGCGCCGTTGCCGTCGCCCCCGGACTCGATCACGTCCGAGTACAGCGTGCCCTGCACGAGGAAGCTCGCGTCCTTGAGCTTGCGCGCCTCCTCCTCGAAGACCCGGATGAACTCCTCGCCGATGATCTTGCGCTTGGCCTCGGGCTCGGTGACGCCCGCAAGGCGCGCGAGGAAGCGGTCCTGAGCGTCGACGTGGACGAGCTTGACGCCGAGCTCGTCGCGGAAGGCGTGGACCACCTGCTCGGCCTCGTTCTTGCGCATCAGGCCGTGGTCGACGAGCACGCAGGTGAGCTGGTCGCCGACCGCCCTGTGGACGAGCGCGGCCGCCGTCGCCGAATCGACGCCGCCGGAGAGCCCGCAGATCACCTCGGCGTCACCGACCTGGGCGCGGATGCGCTCGACCTGCTCGTCGATCACCGAAGCGGGCGACCACCGCTCCTCGCACCCCGCGATCTCGCGCAAGAAGCGCTCGAGGATCTGCGTGCCGTACGGCGTGTGGACGACCTCGGGGTGGAACTGGATCCCGTAGAGCCCGCGCTCGACGGACTCGCACGCGGCGACCGGCGAGCCGGGGCTCGCGGCGAGCGCGACGAACCCGGGGGGCGCCTCGCGCACGCAGTCGCGGTGGCTCATCCAGCACTGCTGCTCGGTGGGCAGGCCACCGAGCAGGCGGCCGCCGTCGCCTGCGACCTCGAGCCGGGTGCGGCCGAACTCGCCCGCCTCCGCGGCCTCGACGCGGCCGCCGAGGGCGTGGGCCATGGCCTGCATGCCGTAGCAGATGCCCAGCACCGGGACGCCGAGCTCGAGCAGCTCGGTGGGAAGCGCGGGCGCCCCCTCCGCGTACACGGAGGCAGGCCCGCCGGAGAGGACGAGCGCGCGCGGCGAGCGCGCGGCGATCCGGTCCACCGGCGTCGAGTAGGGCAGGAGCTCGGCGTACACCCCGCACTCGCGGATCCGGCGGGCGATGAGCTGCGAGTACTGCCCGCCGAAGTCGAGCACGAGGACCTCCTCGCGCGCGGACTCAGGCGGCTCGACCGCCGCCGCGGCGGGGGACGCGGGCTCGCCTTCGGTGACGGCCCGCGCCGCCGTGCTCGCCCCGGGGACCTCGGGCTGGCGATCCGGGCGGATGGCGCCCTCCTCTTGGTCCGGGGCGAGCGTGGGTTCAGTCATCCGATACCGCGACGCCCGCCGCCACCGCGGCGCGCCCGTTGGAGCCCATGCCGACCTGCTGCGCGCGCTGCAGGAGCTTGCCCTCGGTCTGCAGGGCCGGCGCGACCATCACCTCGGCGCGCTGGAAGTCGCGGATGTCCTCGTAGCCGCAGGTGGCCATCGAGGTCCGCAGCGCGCCCATCAGGTTGAACGTGCCGTCGTTCTCGTGCGCGGGGCCGAGCAGGATCTCCTCGAGCGTGCCGTCCTGCTTCGTGGCGACCCGGGTGCCGCGCGGGAGCGAGGGATGGAACGTCGCCATGCCCCAGTGGAACCCGCGGCCCGGGGCCTCCTTGGCCCGGGCGAGCGGCGAGCCGATCATCACCGCGTCGGCGCCGCAGGCGATCGCCTTGGAGACGTCGCCGCCCGTGCGCATGCCGCCGTCGGCGATCACGTTGCAGTACTCGCCGGTCTCCAGCATGTGCTGCGACCGGGCCGCCGCCACGTCGGCGATCGCGGTCGCCTGCGGCACGCCGATCCCGAGCACGCCGCGGGTCGTACAGGCGGCGCCCGGGCCGACGCCGACGAGGACGCCGACGGCGCCGGTGCGCATCAGGTGCAGGCCGGTCGCGTACGAGGCGCAGCCGCCGGCGACGACCGGGACCGGAACCTCGGCGATGAACTTCTTGAGGTTGAGCGGCTCGGAGCGCGTCGAGACGTGCTCGGCGGAGATCACGGTGCCCTGGATCACGAGGATGTCGAGCCCGGCCTCGAGCGCGACCTCGTAGTAGTCGGTGACGCGCTGCGGCGTGAGCGACGCCGCGGCCACGACGCCAGCGGACTTGATCTCCTCGATCCGCTGCGCCATGAGCTCGGGCTTGAGCGGCTCCTGGTAGATCTCCTGCATGATCCGGGTCGCCTGGTCCGCCGGAGCCGCCGCGATCTCGGCGAGCTTCTCCTCGGCGTTCTCGTAGCGCGACCAGATCCCCTCGAGGTTGAGCACGCCGAGCCCGCCCAGGCGGCCGATCTCGATCGCCGTCGCCGGGCTCACCACCCCGTCCATGGCCGAGGCCATGAGGGGCAGCTCAAACCGATAGGGGCCGAGGTTCCAGCTGATGTCGACGTCGTCAGGGTCGCGCGTGCGCCTCGACGGAACGATGGCGATGTCGTCGAACCCGTAAGCCCTGCGACCCTTCTTGCCCCTACCGATCTCGACTTCCACCCGTGCTCTTCTCCTTCTCGATTGAAGCGTCCAGGCTACGTCCGGTCGCGGACGAAAAAAGCCCCTCGGAGAGGGGCTGAAAAGCCGCAAATTGCGCTGCCGCGACCTCGTGCTCCAAGGTCTCAGCGATGATAACAGCGGTAAACCGGCCCGTTCAGGGGCCCTGACGGCCCTCAGGCGACGCCGGCCGCGACGTCCGACTCGCGCACCTCGACGCGGTTCAGCAGGCGCTCGGCCTCGCGGCGGTCGAGCGTCCCGGCGCCGAAGTGCTGCGTCGACTCGGCGCCGCAGGCCACCCCGAACGCCAGGCAGTCGCGCGGGCTCGCGCCCTCGTAGCGCGCGGCGACGTAGCCCGCCAGGAACGCGTCGCCCGAGCCGACCGTGGAGACGGGGTCGAGCGGCTCGATCGACACCTCGTAGCGGCGCCGCTCGGGGCCCTTGCCGACGATCGCCGCGCAGCCCGAGGGCAGCGTGATGATCGCCTCCCCCGCGCCCATCTCGATCAGCGCGGCGAGCCCAGCGTCGCGGTCGTCCGTGTCGTTGAACTCGTGGCCGACGGCTTCCTCGGCCTCGCTCTGGTTGGGGGCGACCACGTCCGGGTTGGCGCGCAGGCCCGCGCGCATCGACTCGCCGTCGGTGTCGAGGATCGTCACCACCCCGAGCCCGCGCAGCGCCTGCGTGAGCCGGGCGTACACGTCGGGCTCGACGCCCGGCGGGACGCTGCCGGCGAGCACGCAGATCCGCGCGCCCTGCGCGAGGTAGAGCAGCTTCTCGACGAAGCGGTCGATCTCCTCGGCGCTGACCTCGGGGCCGCGCTCGTTGATCTCGGTCTGCTCGTTCGAGGTGGGATCGACGACCGCCAGGTTCGTGCGCGAGTCGCCGTGGATGCGCGTGAAGTCGTTGAGGATCGCCTCCTCGGCGAGCCGCTCGAGGATGCGGGTCCCGGTCGGCCCACCGGCCAGGCCGGTCGCGATCACGGGGCGGCCGAGCAGCTTGAGCGCACGGGCGACGTTGACCCCCTTGCCGCCGGCCACGGTGCGCGACTCCACGGCGCGGTGTCGCTGGCCGAGGCGGAAATTGGGGACGGCGACCGTGCGGTCGATGGCAGCGTTGAGTGTGACGGTGAGAATCACGACAGGTCGGTTCTCGCCAACTGTGGGGCGGGCGGGTCAGACCGAGGCTACCCCGTCCGCCTTCGGGCTGCACGTAAGAGTGCTATCAGGATCAGCCCGGCGGCGACAACCAGCCCCGCCCAGACGACGATGCGGCCGCCCGGAAGCGCGGCGTCGATGCGGTCCACGAGGGTGGCGGCCTCCACGCTGCGCGCCGCGACGAGCCCGGCGCTCGCGACGCGCTCGCCGTCGACCAGGACCGTGACGCGGCCCAGCATCTCCCCCTTCTCGACCGGACCGTCGACCTCCTCGGGGGCGCGCACGCGCGTCTCGACCTCCTGGTCGCGCCGGACGACCAGGCGGAGGTCGCGGGCCGCAACGAGAGGGAGCTTCTGGTCGCGGAAGCGCAGGGGCACCGCGGCGAACCGCTCGCCCTGGCGCACGGGCGCCTGCCGCCGGTACAGGGAGACCCCGTAGCGCAGGAGCTCGAGCGAGGCCGCGTCGCGGGCCGCCTCGCTGGGGGCGCCCATCACCGCGGAGAACACCGGCATGCCGAGCCGCTCGCCGGAGGCGACGAGGACGTTCCCGGCGGCGGCCGTGTAACCGGTCTTCACGCCGTCGACCCACGGCACCGTGCGCACGAGCGTGTTGCGGTTCGTGACCGTGCGCGGAACGGCGCCGCTGCGCAGGGTGATCTCGGGGGTGTCCACGATCTCGCGCAGCAGCGGGACCTTGCGCAGCTCGGCGGCGAGGCGGACGAGGTCGCGCGGGCTCGAGACGTTGCCCTCGCCGATGCCGATCGGGTCCTCGTAGTGGGTGTCGGTGAGCCCGAGCGCCGCGGCCGTCGTGTTCATCCGGCGCACGAACGCGGCGTCGGAGCCCGCGACGGCGCGGGCGAGCGCGACCGCGGCGTCGTTCCCCGAGGCGAGCATCAGGCCGTAGAGCAGGTCGCGGACCTTGATGCGCTCGCCGGGGCGCAGGCCCAGCACCGACTCCACCGGGTTCGCCCGGTAGCGCGGGGCGGTGACGACCTGGTTCGGACGCAGCTCCTTGGCGGCCAGGTACGCGGTCATCATCTTGGTCGTGCTCGCCATCGGCGCCGCCCGGCGCGGGTTGCCCTTGGCGAGGACGTCGCCCTCGCGGCCGTCGACCAGGATCCAGCTCGCGGCGGGCAGGTCCTTGGGCGGGCGCTTCTGGGCGGCGGCGGGCGCGGGCGCCAGCGCCACGCAGGCGGCGAGCAGCGCCGCGAGCGCGGCGAGCGCGCGAGCCGCCGCCCGGGTGCGTCGGACGGCGCTCAGCGCAGCTTGATGACCTGCCCGGCGTTCAGCACGCGCGGGTCGAGGTCCGGGTTGCGGCGGATGATGCGGTCGATCGGCACGCCGGTCTTCTCGGCGATCCCGCTCAGCGTGTCGCCGGGCTCCACCACGTACTCCTTGGGCTTGCCGCCCCCCTTCGCGGGCTTGCCACGGTCGCCCCCGCCGTCGCCGGCCGAGCCCGCCTGGCGCTGGCCCTGCTGCCTCTGCGCGGGCTCGTCGGAGGCGCTCAGCGTGTCGGCGACGAGCGCGACCACCGCCGCGGCGCAGGCGATGAGGGCCAGCGGCACGAGGATCCGCGCCGCGATCCGTGACCCCCCTCCCGGTTGTCTCGCTGTCGTCGCCGCCATGGGTAGGCCCCTGACTGGAACCAGCCCGATGGTACCCCTCTGCCATGCCCGCGCTAACCCGTCGCGGCGCCGCGGCAAGCGGCTTCCCAAACCTCCTCGCGCAGGCGCTCGGCCGCGGCGCGCGGGTCGTCGGCGCCGGCGACCGAGCGCGAGGCCGTGACGATCGCGCTCGCCTTGCCCGCCGCGAACGCGTCGGCGAGCTCGGACGCGCTGCCGCCCTGGGCGCCGACGCCCGGCAACAGGAAGATCGACCGCGGCATCAGCTCGCGCAGGCGGGCGATGTGGCGGGGCTCGGTGGCGCCGACCACGGCGCCCATCCCCGAGAGGCCGGACTCGCCCGCCAGCGCGTCGGCGTGCTCGGCGACGAGCGTCGCGACGCGCTCGTGCAGGGGCGCGTCCGGAGCGGGCAGGTCGAAGATGTCGGCGGCGCCCGGGTTCGAGGTGCGCACGAGCACGAAGACCCCGGCGTTCGCGGCGGCCGCCGCGTCGACGAGCGGCGCGAGCGCGTCGGCGCCGAGAATCGGGTTGAGGGTGGCGGCGTCGGCGCCCAGGCCCCGGACGTCGCCGAACGGGGTGGGCGTCGAGCCGAACAGGCCCTGCGCGTAGGCGCGGGCGCTCACGGGGACGTCGCCCCGCTTGCCGTCGGCGATCACGAGCAGGCCGTGCTCGCGCGCCGCGTCGGCGGCGCGCTCGAGGGCGGCCCAGCCCGGGGCGCCCAGGCGCTCGAAACAGGCGAGCTGGAGCTTGGCCGCGACGCACGCCGGGGCCGCGGCGGCGAGCACGCGCTCGCACCACGCGGCCACGGCGGCCCCCGAGCGCTCCGCCGGCGTCGCGCCGGGGGCGTCGGGGAAAGCCTCTCCCGCTACCGCGGGGTCGGGGTCAAGCCCCACGCAGACCTGGCTGCGGCGCTCCTCGACGAGCGCCGCGAGCCGGTCCGCGAAGGTTCCGGTGCTCAGCCCTTGACCTTGCTCTTGAGGGCCGCGCCAGCGGAGAACTTGGGCACGCGCCCGCCGGCGATCGTGATCCGCTCACCGGTGCGCGGGTTCACGCCCTGGCGGGGACCACGCTCGGCGACCGAGAACTTGCCGAAGCCGGTGAAGTTGACCTCACCGCCCTTGGCCAGCGTTTCGGCGATGCCGTCGAGGACAGCGTCGACAGCATCGGCGGCGGCCTTCTTCGAATCGAAGCTGCCGGCGATCTGCTCGACGAACTCAGCCTTGGTCACTACGAATCCTCCTGTGTCGTCTTAGGGATTCGGGCCAACATAACAGCGCCGTGCGACGCATTTTTCGCGCCCTGATGCGGTTTGTCGCCATCTCGGGCGCCCGTAGCATCCTTCCCGTTTCGGCCGCGATCCAACCCGCGGAGGGGGCGCGCGGCACGGGGGACGCGCGCAGTTTGCGAGACCTTCCGGACGTACCCGCGGCACGCACCGGCTGCGGGCGGCGAGGGCGGGCGCCCGAGCCGCGACCGCGAACTCGCGCGCCAGCCCCGCGAAATCGCACCTAAGGCTCCCGGGGAGCCGTAAGCGCGCGCTCGCGGGACCGGGCCGCGCGAGTTCGCGGTTGGCGCTCGCCGCCCGTCGGGCTACCTGCTCGCGCGGCGGGCGTGCGATCTACGATTCGCGCCCCTCATGATCAGCGCCGCTCGGAAGATCCTCGCCCTCTGGCGCCGGCTTCGGTTCGAGCTGTGGGTGCTCGAGCTGCGGCTGCGGCTGCGCGCGGCCGGCGGCCGGCTGCGGCTCGCCGCGCCGCACGGCGCCATCCTCGACGGGCGCCCGGTGATCAAGGCCTACCCGCTGGGCGAGGGCGGCGGCACGTTCACGCTGCGCATCGGCCGCGGTGTCCACATCGGGCGCCACCTCGCGATCGACCTCTTCGCGCGCAGCGACAACACGCTGGAGATCGGCGACGAGTCGCTGATCATGGACGGCGTGCGCCTGATCCTGCGGGGCGGGCGCATCAAGCTCGGCGCGCGCTGCAACCTGCGCGACGGTGTCTGGCTCAAGTCCGACGGCCAGCTCCTGATCGGCGACGACGTGCCGATCGCGCAGAACTCCGCCGTCCACTGCGCCGAGCGCATCGAGTTCGCCGACTACGTGGGGCTCGCCGAGCGCGTGACCGTGCTGGACTCCGACCACGGGTTCGACGGCAGCGACACCTACTTCCGCGACCAGCCCCTCCACGTCGAGCCGACGACGGTCGACCGCAACACGTTCATCGCCGCCGGCGCCGTGATCCTCCGCGGCGCGCGGATCGGCCGCAACTGCCTGGTCGCGTGCAACTCCGTCGTGCGCGGCGGCGACTACGAGCCTGGCTCGCTGCTCGCCGGCGTCCCGGCGAAGGTCGTGCAGCGCCGGGGCGGTTCCGAGGGCGCGCGCAGCGAGGGCTGAAGCCACCCCCAGCGGCCGCGGGCGGTGACGCGCTCATGGCGCCGCGGAGCCGCGTCGCCCGCGAATCTCACCCAGCGCCGGCAGACCGCCCCCCGGGACGAGCGCCGAGGCTGCGTCGCGGCTAGCGCGCCCCGCCAGCGGGACGGCCCTTCTGGGACTTGGGCGGTCGCCCTTCATCGCCCGCCGCAGACCGGCTCGTGCTCCCTTGCTATGAGCAGCGCGCCTGGTGCTCCTTCTGCGCTCGCTTGAGGTCCGCCTTGGCCCGCCTGAGGGCCTTCTTGGCCTTCGTGAGCCGCTTGCTCGCCCGCTTGATCTTCGGCTCGGCCGCGCGCTTGCGCTTGAGCTTGCTGAGCTTCTTCTGCGCTGCGCTCACGGCCTTGCGGGTCCGCTGGACCTTGGCCTGGGCGCGCTTGAGCTCGGCGCCGGCCCGCTCGCAGACGCCCGCCTCGACCCGGAACTCGCGGGACTCTTCGGCCTGGTTTCCGGCGGGGTCGGTCGCGCGCACCGAGAAGGCGTGCTCCCCGCCGGCGAGCTTGCCGTAGCGCTGGGGCGAGGCGCAGAGCTCCCACTCGCCGCCGTCGAGCCTGCACTCGAGCGTGAGCGGGGCCCCGGGCTTCTCGGCCCGGAAGCCGAACTCGACGCTGCGCGTGCGCACGGGCCGATCGCCGCTCGGGCCGGAGGTGATCGTCACCTGCGGGGCGACGGTGTCGATCGTGAAGGCGTAGGCGGGCTGGGTGTCCTCCCGGTTGCCGGCCGGGTCGGTCGCCCGCACCTGGAGGATGTGCTCGCCGTCGGCCAGGCCCTCGTAGGAGTGGGGCGAGGAGCACACCTCCCAGCCGCCGCCGTCGAGCCTGCACTGGAAGCTGCTTCCCGGCTTGTCGGCCGCGAACTCGAAGACCGGGTCGGGATCGTTGCCCAGCTTGCGCGGCGCCTTCGTGATCGTGGTGTTGGGCGGCACGGTGTCGACGGTGAACTCGCGCCTTGCCGTGGAGCGGTCGCCCGCCTGATCGGTCCCGCGAACCGCGAACGTGTAGTCGCCGTCGGCGAGCTCCTCCTCGGGCTGGTAGCTGGCGCCCTCGCAGGGCTCAAACCGCGGCTCCTGCCCGCTCTCGGCAAGCGCGCACTCAAAGCGCGTGCCCTCGGCCTGCGAGGAGACGGTGAAGACGGGGCGGCGGTTGTTCGTCGGCCCGTTCGGGCCCACGATCGAGAGGTCGGGCCCCTCAACCCGCAGGACCAGCAGGGTGGGCAAGCCTTCAGAGCTGAGGTAGAGGTTGTCGCCGCTCGCCTCGAGGGTGGACGGCCCTCCGCTGGGGTCCGCGCCCGGGACCGTCCACTTGCCGAGGAAGCGGCCGTCCGGGTCGAACTGCTGGACCCGGTGGCTCACCTCGCCGACGACCACCGTGCCGTCGTCTCACACCGCGATCGCCCAGGGGTTCTGGAACTGCCCGTCGCCCGAGCCGTAACCGCCCCACGAGCGGTGGGACTCGCCCTCCGGGTCGAGGACGTGGACGCTGTCGGTGTCGGGATCGGTGACGTAGACCAGCCCCTCGGGGCCCACGTCGATGCCGCTCGGCGTGGCGAGCCCAGAGCCCGGACCGCCCAGCCGCCCCACACGTCCTTGAGGTTCCCCTCGCTGTCGAAGACGTGGATGCGGTGGTTCCCGGTGTCCGCGACGTAGACGTTGTCGTCGGCGTCGACCGCGATCCCGGAGGCCCCGTCGCGGAGCCATGGGTGCCCCAGTACAGCAGGTACTCCTTGTCCGGGCTGAACTTGGTGACGCGATGCCCGTTCAGGACGTAGAGGTTGCCCTCCGAGTCGAGGGCGACGTCCTTCGGCTTGGCGATGGAAGGCAGCCCGAGCGAGCGCTCGAGCACCGGCTTGGCGTGGGCCGCCTGCGCGAACGCAAAGGCCAGTACCGCCACCGCCGCAAGGAGCGTCGCGGCGAGCGCCGATGCAAGCCCCGTCCGGCCGATGCGTCCCCTGCGAGCTAACTGCCGCGGGGCCGTGCCGGCCGTCGCGCTAGCGAGGGTCGTGACTGCGAACGACTTGTCTGCGTAAGGCCGGTCTCCCCTCATCCGAAACACTCACACGTTGTCGAACAGGCGAACAGCCAGACTCTCCTCCTGCCGAGATCGGGCGCGGCCCAGACCCAACCCCTGCGACGGGCAGGCGGCCCAGGCTTCCCCCCGGCTATTCCTTGCTAACGCCCCTGAGAGCGCCGGAAAGGTAATACGCGGGACCGCGGAGTTCGAGCGGACTTGGACGATCGTCCGATCCGACAGGCCTCGGACATCCGCTCGGCGGCGGCGATCGCCGGACGTGCGGACGGCGCCGGGCCCAACCGCCACACGGGCGCTGCGCTCGCCGTGCGCGCGCCTGCGGGTGCGCGGCGTGGCTCGGGCGCCTCAAGCTGCGCCGCGCCGAGCCGCGCTGGCGCGGGCTACGAGCAGCGCGCGCCCTGCTGCCTCTCCGCGCCACTGAACCCGGTCCTCGCCTGCTCGTGCGCCTTGCGCGCCTCGGTGAGCTGCTCTTCCGCCCGCTTGAGCGTCGGCGTCGCCGCTCGGCTAGGTCCCTGCGGCCGATCAGATCCGGCCACGCCCCCGGGCGCCACCCGGTAGCGTTGCCACCCGTGCAGCCCGAGCCCCACCCCCCGCCCGACGCCCCCGGGCGCGTCGCGATCGTCGGCGCCGGGATCGCAGGGCTCAGCCTCGCTTGCGCGCTGCAGCGCGCCGGTTTCACCGTCGATATCTATGAGCGCGACGAAGGTCCCGCGACACAGGGCGCCGGGCTCACGCTGTGGCCCAACGCCGTGCGGGTGCTGCGCGAGGTCGGGCTCGGCGACGCGCTCGATGCCGTCGCCCACCGGCTGTCCGAGGCGGCGACCGTAACGCCCGACGGGTCCGTGCTCACGCGGATCCCCCTCGACCGGCTCGAGCCACGCTTCGGGCCGCTGGTCTCCGTCCACCGCCCCGAGCTCCTCGCCGCGCTCACCGAGCGCGTCAAGGCGCCGGTCCGCTACGGCGCGCACGTCCGGTTCGAGGACGGCGCGCTGACCGTGGACGACGCCCCGCTCGAGGCCGACCTGATCGTGGGCGCCGACGGCATCGGCTCGCAGGTCCGCGAGCTCGTCGCGCCCGGCGTGTCCCCGCGGCCCGCGGGCTACGCGGCGTGGCGCGGGGTCGCGCGCACCGGCGCCGACACGCCGCACGGTGCGACCGAGGCGATGGGCGGCGGCCACCGGTTCGGGCTCGTGCCGCTCTCCGGCGGGCGCACATACTGGTTCGCCGTCGTGCCCGGCGCGGGCGCCGACGCGAACCTGCAGGAGATCTTCGCCGGCTGGCACGAGCCGATCGCGGCGGTGCTCGCCGCACCGCAAACCGACGCCGCCAGCCTGCTTGGGATCGCGGACCTGCCGCCGCTGCCCCGCTGGCATCGCGGCAACGCCGTGCTGGTCGGCGACGCGGCGCACGCGACCACGCCCAACCTCGGCCAGGGCGCCGCGCTCGCGCTCGCCGACGTCGCGACGCTCGCCCGGCTGCTCGCCGAGCGCCCCCTCGCCGAGGCGCTCCCCGCCTACGAGCGCGCCCGCAAGAAGCGCGCCGAGGCGATCGTCCGCCAGTCGCGGCAGGTCGGGCGCACGGCGCAGCTCGCAAGCCCGCTGGCCTGCCGCCTGCGCAACGCCGCGATGCGGGCGATCCCGGCGGGCCTGATGGCGCGGCGCTTCAGCGCGATCCTGGCGCCCTGAGGCCGCGGCCGCCCGCGCTCAGGCGGCGAGCGGGACCCCGAAGCGCTCGCGGACCGGCGGCGCGGTGAGCCCCTGCTCGCGCAGGAGCGTGGCCACGACCTCCTCGGCCTCGCGAACCGCGTAGTTCGTGCCGCGGTCGTCCGGGTAGACCTGGGTGGTGTTGGCGAGCATGAGCCCCGGCACGCCGGTCTGGTAGGCAGGCATGCGCTCCCGGTAGTTGGGGAGCACCACCGGCTGGCCCGCTGGCTCGCGGAACATCCAGCTCTGCTGGATCCAGCTCCGGTGGAACTCCGGGTTCACCTTGCGCAGCCCGGGCTCGTAGTACTCGATGAGCTCGTCCATGCTCAGCCCGAGCAGCTCGTGGTCGCGCGGCAGGTAGTTCGCGACGTAGAGGATGTGGCGGCCGCCGTAGTGCTCGGGCGGGACCAGGTTCGTGTGCTCGATCAGCCCGATGAACCCGAGGTCCGTGTCCGCGACGTTCGTCCAGTAGAAGGGGTGGAACTGCCTGTCCATCACGCAGAGCAGGCAGAGCGCGGCGAAGTACTCGATGCTCCGCGTCCGCCCCAGGTAGTCCTCGCCCACCTCGGCCGCGAGCTCGGGGCTGAGCAGCTGCTCGAAGATGTCCGAGGGCAGCGCGGCGATCACGGCGTCGTAGCGCTCGGGCTCGCCCGCAGCCTCGAAGTTCCGCGGGTCGTGGCCGCGCCGGAACGAGTCCGGGCCGGCCGGCGTCACCCAGAACTTCCCGTCGGCGTCGCGGCTCACCTCCTTGGCGGGCCGGTCGATCATCACCCGGCCGCCCTGCTGCTCGATCAGGTCGCGCAGGCGGACGAAGATCGACTCGAAGCTCCCCTTCGGGTAGACGAGCCGCTCCTCCTTGGCCTCCTCGCCGGTCACCTGTCGGCGGTTGCGCAGCTTCGCCCACAGCCAAGACATCGAGATGTCGTCGGCCTGGTCGCGGAACTTGCCGTAGAGCAGCGGGCCCCAGACGTGCTCCCACGCCTGCTTGCCCATGACCTTCTCCACCCAATGGCGGATCGTCATCGGCTCGTACGGCGTGACGTCGTTGGCGAACTTCTGCAGGTACAGCGCGCCCACGCCCATGCGGATCCGCCCCAGCAGCGACATCGGCTTGAAGCGCAAAAGGTCGAGCGGCGTAGTGAACGGGTGCAGCTCGCCGTTGCGGAAGATCGAGACGGACGAGGGCCAGGTCTCGAGCTCCACGCCGATCTCGGCGCACAGGTCGGCCATGTCCCGGTCCGACGTGAACAGGTGGTGGTAGTAGCGCTCCACCAGGTACCCGTCGCCGATGTCGATCGTCGCGGCCTGCCCACCGAGGCCCGGCCAACGCTCGTACACGTCGGCCTCATGGCCGAGCTTCGTCAGACGGTAGGCCGCGACCAGGCCCGCCTGCCCCGCTCCCAACACTGCAACCCTCATCGCGGGCGAACGCTAACAGCGCCTTTCCGGCCCCGCGCCACCTGGCGCCCGGCTCGCCGCCGCGGTTTAAGGTCACCGCCATGGAGCAGCAATCGATCCCGCCCGACGTCTACGACCGCGACTACTTCCTCTCGGAGATCTGCGAGGGCTTCGAGGAGGCACAGAGGGGCGAGGTCTCCTACAACAAGGCGAAGCAGGTGCGGATCCTCGGCCCGAAGCCGGGGATGAAGATCCTCGACGCGGGCTGCGGCCGCGGCGAGACCGCGCTCGCGCTCGCCAAGGCGGGCGCGCAGATCTGCGGCCTGGACTACTCGGCCGACGCCGTCGAGCTCACCAAGGAGCTGCTCGCCGACTACCCGGACGCGGACATCCGGGTCGGCAGCGTCACCGACCTGCCGTGGCCCGACAACACCTTCGACCGCGTGCAGTTCTCGGACGTGATCGAGCACCTCGACCCGCCGCAGACGGTGCCCGCGCTGCGCGAGTTCCACCGGGTGCTGAAGCCGGGCGGCTTCTTGCTGGTCCACACCGCGCCCAACCTGCTCTTCATGAAGTACGGCTGGCCCGCGATCCGGCCGGTCGTGCGCCTCGCCGGCCACGGCGAGATCGCCGACCGCGTCGACTACTGGTTCAAGGTCGCCGAGGACTACCACGTGAACGAGCAGAGCGTCTTCACGCTGCGCCGCAACCTCCGCGCGGCGGGCTTCGAGGACCCCTACGTCTGGATCGACCCCGACGTCCTGCGCGGCGGGCGCTTCCACCTGCTCCAGGGCTTCGACAGCCCGATCGTCGCGCTCGGCAAGCGGATCGCGGCCCTGCGCCCGATCCGCCTGTTCTTGGGCAACGACGTCCTCGGGGTCGGCGTCAAGCGGTAGCGCCCGCCGCCGCGGCGCGGCGGAGCACGGACCGGGGCTGGGACGAGGGTGCCGGCGAGCGACTACTGGGCGGGCGTCGCCTTCTTCGCGATCACCTACGGGGGCGTCGCGGCCGCCACGTGGCTGATCGTCCGGGCGCGCCTGCCGCGGCTCGTGGGCGCGACGCGCGCGCTCGCCGTCGCGGTCGTCGCGACCGCCGCGCTGCTCGCCGTCCACGTCCTGCCCGCGGCCCTCGGCGTGCTCTCGCGCGAGACCGCCGCGGCGCTCGCGGCGCTGCTCGCGCTCTGCGCCTGGCGGCTGCCCCGCGCCGGCGGCGACCCCCTCCCCTTCCCCGTGCCCGCCGCCGAGGAGCGTCCCTTCGAGCGCCTGCTCGCCCGCTGGGCGACCTGGGCGTTCGGGATCTGGATCGCGCTCGTCGCCCTCGCGCAGCTCTACGTCGCCCCGGTCGGGTTCGACGCGGCGAGCGCATACCTGCCGATCGCGGCGCGCTGGATCCAGGACGGCTCGCTGTGGGTCATGGGCGACTGGATCCCGATCTTCTTCTACGGCGCCTCGCCGGGCAACGGCTCGATGCTGTTCGCAGCGAGCGCCCTGCCCTGGCACAACGACTTCCTCGCGCGCTTCGCGATCTACCCGTTCGTCCCGCTCACCGCGCTCGCGCTGCACGTCGTCGCGCGCGAGCTGCGCGCGCCGGCCGCGCTCGCGACCCTGCTCGGCCTCATGGTCGCCGCGGTCCCGGTGCTGGTCGAGCCCGCGCTGCGCTCCGCGCTGCTCGACCCCGTCCTCTACTTCGCCTTCGCGGCCGGGCTCGCGTTCCTGCTCCGCCACCGGCGCTCCGGCGACGCCTCCGACCTCGTCCTCGCCGGCGTCGCCCTCGGCATCGCCCTCGGCACGAAGCTCTACGGGTTCACCGCGGTCCCGATCCTCGTCGCCGTCTGGGCCGGCGCGCGCCTCGTCGCCCGCGACGGCTGGCGCGTCGTGCTCCGCCAGGCGCTCGCCGTGGCCGGGCTCGTTGCGCTCTTCGGCGGGATCTGGGTGGTCCGCAACGCGGCCGAGACCGGCAACCCGGCGTTCCCGGTGGCGGTCGAGGTCGCGGGCGTGACCATCTTCGACGCGCCGCCCGACCCGCTGCGCCCGCTGATCGGCTCGCGGCTCGTCGACTACTTCGACGACCCCGGCGAGTGGGCCGGCGAGCTGCGCCGCCAGTTCCGCGTCGCGACCGGCGTGCCGATCATCGTCCTCGGGCTCGCCGTCGCCGCCGCGATCGCCGTGCTCGCCCGCAGGCGCCTGCGCGGCACCGCGGACGGCTCCGACGGCGTCGCCGCGGCCGCGGTCGTCGCCGTCGGAGCGCTGTCCGCCTCCTACGTGCTCACCCCCTACTCGGCCGCGGGCCCGCCGGGCGAGCCGATCGCCGCCGCCGCCAACGTCCGCTACGGCGTGCCCGGCATGATCGTCGCCGTCGCCGTGGCGGCCTGGCTCGCGCCCCGCCTCGGGCCCAGGCTGCGGGCCGGCTTCTCCGCGCTCGCCTTCCTCGCCTTCTTCGACGCCCTGCGCGTGGGCTTCACCGTGCCGCGCGCGACCACCTACGGCGCGTTCGCGCTCGCCGCGCTCGCGCTCGCGATCGTATGGGGCGCGCGCCGCCTGGGCGAGCGCCGGGGCGGAGCGGGCCGCCCTTTGCCCCGCCCGCGGCCCGCGGCGTGGGCGGCGCTCGCGGCGGTGGCGGCGGTCGGGCTCGCCGTGCTCGGCGAGAGCGTCCAGCGCACCTACAACGACAACCGCTACGTCGGCCGGGACGCCGCGCTCGACTGGGTGATCGCGAACACCGAGGACGGCGCCCGGGTCGGGGTGACCGGCGCTTGGACCGACCAGGGCGTCGCCCCCATCTACCCGGCCTTCGGGACGCGCCTGCAGAACCGCGTCGACTACGTCGGCCCCAAGGTGGACGGACTCCTGCGCACCTACGAGGACCGCGAGCCGTTCGTGGACGCGCTCGAGCGCGAGGGCTTCGAGGTGCTCGTCGTCGGCCGGGCCAGGCCGTTCGGGGAGGACCCCGGCCGCACCGGCCCGCTCGAGCCGACAGAGGTCCCGCGCGAGGAGCGCTGGGCCCGCAGCGCCGGGTTCGAGCGGGTCGCCGAGAGCGAGCGTTTCGTCGTTCTGCAAGCGGGCTGAGGGCCCTCGGGGGAACCGGCGAACGGCCCGGATACCCGTGGTACATTCGCCGCGCCACCGGCCCTGAAGGCCGGCCGGGGGGCGGGGTACCGGGGTCCGTCCGAACTCCCGGTTGGGACGCCGACGATGACTTCCTTCGCCGATTTCAGCCGTGACGCCCGTCGCCTGTTCGCCGGGTGGAAGTGGCGTGCGAGCTACCTGCTGGGCACCCCCGTGCCCGCCCACTACGACGACGAGCTGCGCGCGACCATCAAGCGCGTGCGCCGCTACACGCTGACGAGCGCCGCGCGCATCGCGGCCCTCTGCGACGCCGTCGAGTACGTGGTCCGCAACGGCATCGAGGGCGACTTCGTCGAGTGCGGCGTGTGGAAGGGCGGCAGCGTGATGGCGGCCGCGCTCACCCTGCAGCGCCTCGGCGACACGAGCCGCGACCTCTACCTCTTCGACACGTTCAGCGGCATGCCCCAGCCCGGCGAGCAGGACGTGAGCTCAGCCTACGACGGCTACTCGCTCCACCGCCGCTGGAAGCGCCACAACCAGACCGGGACGGAATGGGCCGGCGTCCCGGTGGAGCGCGTGCGCGCCAACGTGGAGAGCACCGGCTACCCGCGCGAGCGCATCCACTGCGTGAAGGGCATGGTCGAGGACACGCTTCCCGGCGAGGCCCCGGAGAAGCTCGCGATCCTGCGCCTCGACACCGACTGGTACTCCTCCACCAAGCACGAGCTCGAGACGCTCTACCCGCGCCTCGCCGAGGGCGGGGTGCTGATCGTCGACGACTACGGGCACTACGAGGGCGCCCGCCGCGCGGTCGACGAGTACTTCGCCGAGACGGGCCAGCGGGTCCTGCTCAGCCGCATCGACTACACGGGCCGGATCGCCGTCAAGCAGGGCGTCGGCGTCCCGGCGACGGCATGAGCGCCGCGCGCACACCGGGGCTGATCAGCGTCACGGCGCCGGTCCTCAACGAGGAGGAGATCGTCGAGGAGTTCTACACGCGGGTGCGCAACGCGCTCGCCGAGTACGAGTGGGAGCTCGTGCTCGTCAACGACGGCTCGACCGACTCCACGCCGCAGCTGCTCGACGAGCTCGCCGCGCGGGACGAGCGCGTCAAGGTCGTGCACCTCGCCCGCAACTTCGGCTACCAGCCGGCGGTCATCGCCGGCCTCGACCACTGCCGGGGCGACGTCGTCGTGACGATCGACGCCGACCTGCAGGACCCGCCGGAGCTCATCCACGAGATGCTCGACCGCTGGCGGGAGGGCTCGGACGTCGTCTACGCCGTGCGGCGCGAGCGCCTCGGCGAGGGTCGCGTGAAGCTGCTCACCGCGCGCTGGTTCTCGACCCTGTTTACGCGCCTCGCCGAGCTCGACATCCCGGCGAACGCGGGCGACTACCGGCTGCTCGACCGCCGCGCCGTCGACGCGCTGCTGCGGATGCGCGAGCGCAGCCGCTTCATGCGCGGCATGACGGTCTGGGTGGGGTTCACGCAGAGCTCGGTGGAGTACGACCGCGACCCGCGCTACGCGGGCGAGACCCGCTACCGCTGGCGGACGCTGCTGCGGATCTCGCTCGACGCGATCTCGTCGTTCTCGCACGTGCCGCTGCAGATCGCGACGGTGGTCGGCTTCATCGTCTCCTTCATCGCCTTCCTCGGGATCCCGTACGTGGTGGTCAGCCGCCTCTTCAACCTCTACGTCGAGGGCCTCAGCACCGTGCTGTTCGCGATCCTGTTCCTCGGCGGCATCCAGCTGATCACGCTCGGGATCATCGGCGAGTACATCAGCCGCATCTACGACGAGGTCAAGCGCCGCCCGCTGTACCTGGTGGGCGAGCGCCGCAACCTGGACGGCCCGTACCCGGGCCTCGCCGACTTCGATCCGCAGACGCACCGGGCGATCGGCCCCGGCACGAGCCGGGCGCCCGTGGCGACCGAGACCCAAGACGAGCGGCGCGAGCCGCAGCCCGCGGGGGTGGAACATGCCTAAGAGCCGATCCGAAGAGACGATCCCGACTGCGCCGCTCGCCGTGGACTCCGACGAGATCTGCGCCGCGTGCGGCTCGGACCGGCTGATCCCGCACATGCAGGTGGCCGGCGAGATGGGCGAGGAGGGCCTGATCCCGACCACCAAGCAGTTCGGGACCGCGCTCGGGAACATCGTGCGCTGCGACGTCTGCTCGCACATGCAGCTCGACCGCTTCCCCTCCGACGCGGAGCTCGATGCCGCCTACGCCGAGGCCGCCTCCGACGACTACGTCGAGGAGGAGGCCGGGCAGCGCTACAGCTTCCGCAGCGTGCTCGAGCGCATCGAGCGCTACGCGCCAGAGCGCGGCCGGATCCTCGACGTGGGCTGCTGGGTCGGGTTCCTGCTCGCCGAGGCCCGCGACCGCGGCTGGCAGGAGTGCGTGGGCATCGAGCCCAGCACGTTCGCGTCCACCTACGCGCGCGAGCGGCTCGGCCTCGACGTGCGCACCGAGGAGCTGTTCACCGCTGATTTGCCCACCGGGCACTTCGACGTGGTCGTGATGGGCGACGTGCTCGAGCACCTCACGCGCGCCAACGCCGCGCTCGACCGGATCGGCGAGCTCCTGCGCCCCGGCGGGCTGATCGCGCTCGAGCTGCCCGACGCCGGCTCGCGGGTCGCGCGCCTGCTCGGGCCGCGCTGGTGGTCGGTGATCCCCACCCACATCCACTACTTCACGCGCCGCAGCGCCGCGACCATGCTGCGCCGCCACGGGTACGAGCCGCTCTTCGTCGCGACCGACCCGAAGTCGTTCACCGTCCGCTACTACCTGGACAAGGGCGGCGGGTACCTGCCGGGCGTCTCGAAGGCGCTGATCGCGATCGCCGAGCGCCTCGGCGTCGCCGACCGGATGTGGACGCCGGACTTCCGCGACCGGATGGTGATGATCGCCCGCTACGGCGCGGCGTAGAGCTCGAACCGCTCGCTCTCGGCCACGAGCTCCCAGCCCGCCGACGCGGCCCAGTCGCCCTCCCGGACCGGCGGCAACTCCGGCCGGCCGCGGCCGACGATCAGCAGGTCGTAGCCGCCGCGCTCCAGCGCCGCGAGGAAGTCGCCGCGCTCCTCGTAGCGCTGCTGCATCTCGTCGACGAGCGGGCCCACGTACTCGACCTCGTTCTCAAAGCGCGGCCCGAACGACGGGAGCACCGGCGAGAGGCCGTCGTCGTTCCAGGCGCCTGAGAGCCCGATGCGCGCGCCGCCCGGCGCCCGCTCGATCACGGCGTCGATCACCGCGTCCCCGCCCAGGTAGCGGTCGCGGTTGAAGCGCGCCTGCACCTCATTGCCGACCACGGCGACGACGAGCAGGACGGCCGCGAGCGCGGCCGCCGTGCCCGGGACGCGCAGCGAGCTGCGCCACAGCCGCCGCGCCCAGGGCTCGAACGCCCAGGCGAGCGCGCCGAGGCCGGCCACGAACGCGATCGCGACGGCGAAGTCCCAGCGCCCCAGGGGCGCGGGGTTGAGCTCCCCTCCCCCGGACTTGCCGATGCCGTGCAAGAGCGCCACCAGCCCGACCGCGGTGAACGCGAGCGCACCCCGGCGCACGCGCCCTGCGCCCCACGCGGCGAGGGCGAGCGCGACCACGATCGCCGGCACCGCGTAGCGGGAGTCCGCGCCGACCAGGATCGGCATCCCCTCGGGCCCGCCCGCGGTGTAGGGCGTGACCGCGTACGCCGCCAGGAGCAGCGCGCAGCAGGCTGCGAGCGCGAGCGCCACCCCGCGGCCCCGGACGCGGCGGCGGGCCGCGGCCACAGCGAGCGCGGCCAGCGCGCCCACGAGCGCGAGCCCGGCCGGCGCCGCCAGGAAGCTGCGGAACTGCGGGAGGATGTACTCGCGCCAGGCCGAGACGTCCGTGAGGTAGTCGGCGATCGTGAAGCCGAACCGCTCGCGCGTCACGTCGGGGGCCGCCGCGAAGATCTCGATGCCGAACGGCGCGACGCGCACCGGGAACACCGGGTTGCCCGACTCGATCCAGTTGCGCAGGAGCCACACGCCGCCCGCGAGCGCGACCAGGCCGACGAGCGCCGCGCCCTGGCGCACCACGGTGCCGAGCCCGCGGCCCGCGGCGAGGCGGGCGAGCGCCCAGACCGCGACCACGATCGCGACCGAGGAGACGCCGTACCACTTCGTGCCGAACGAGACCCCGAGCGCGAGCCCGGCGAGGACGAGCTCCGCGGTCGCGCCGCTGCGGTGGTGGCGCACCAGGAAGAGCAGGCCCGCGGCGAAGCCGAAGAGCATCAGCGAGTCGGTGAGCGACTGGCGCATCGCCGAGACCGCGACCGCGGGGATCGCGAGCAGCAGGCAGGCGGCCATGAGCGCCACCGGCAGGCCCGCGCCGAGCCGCCGCGCGAGCGCGAACATCGCCAGGCCGGTGAGCGCGTACGCGCTCCACATCGCGCCGTGCGCGAGGAAGTCGTTGTGCCAGGGGAGCACGAAGGCGAGGATCAGGACGTCGCCGTTGTTCGGGTAGTTGCCGGGCGCGACGGCCGGCAGGAAGTTGTCGATCTGCCAGATCGAGCCGCTCTGCATCCAGCGGATCACGTTCGGCAGGTGGAACGTGCCGAAGTCGATCGACCCCGTGGGCACGACGAGCTGGCTGGCGGCGAAGGCGAGGAAGAAGAGCCCGGCGAGGCCCGCGCCCGCCCAGGCGAGCGGCCGCGTGTAGCGCGCGTCGGGGTCGGGCGGCTCCGTGAGCTCGAGCTCGGGCGGCGCGGCGCTCGTCGCCGGCACCCGCCAGCACAAGAGCAGCCACAGCGCCGCCGCGGCCAGCACCGAGCCGCGGCCGAGGACGCCGAGCGCCGCGGGCGCGAGGTGGATCGCCATCACGCCGAGCACGGCGATCAGGGCGAACGCCGTCGCCGCCTCGGCGCCCCGCAGCCACGGCAGGCGCCGCCGCAGGAGCAGCAGGGCGCCGCCCAGGGCCGCCGCCAGCATGGCGGCGAAGAGCACGGCGCCGACGAGGAAGTCGCTCGCCGGCATCAGCCCTCGCCCCCTTCGCCGCCCGCCGGGCCCGGCGCGTACAGACGCATCTCGATCCCGGCGAACCCGAGGTTGGGGTGCGGCCCCTTCGCGACCAGCCTCCACCCCGCCTCCTCGAGCCAGTGCTCCTGCCACTCCGGCAGTCCCTCGTCGACGGTGTCGATGTTCTGGACCACGATGTAGTCGAAGCCGCCCCGCTCGACCGCCGCCCTGAACGCCGGCCCCTCGCGGTAACTCGTGAGCATCCCGCGCTCGCGCGGCCCGACGTATTGGACCTCGTTGCGCAGGCGCGGGCCGAACAGCGGGTAGTTGCCGAAGCCGTCGCCCACGATCCCGATCCGCGCGCCCTCGGGGACGCGCCCGCTGTTGACCAGATCGATCGGCTCGTTCAGGCCCGCGTAGCGGCGCTCCGCGTAGCGGCGCTCGAGCGCCGCGCCCAGCGCCACGGCGGCGAGCAGCGCCCCGGCCGCGCCGGCCACGGCGAGCCGGCGGCCGACCCGGGGCCGGCCCCCGCGCGCGACCAGCGCGCCCGCCGCGAGCAGGGCGGCGCCCACGAGCAGAAGCCACGCCCGGCTGACCGCGCCGAGCGGGAGCGCGAGCGAGCGCAGCACGCTCTCTGCGATCGCGAGCAGGAGGAAGGCCTCGACGGCGAGGCGCGCCCGCCCGATCCGCGTGAGCGACCAGGCGATCGCCGGCGCGCCCACGATGAGCGCGGGGATCACGTAGCGGGCGTTCACCCAGCCCTCGGTGGGGGCGTCCTTGACCCCGGAGGCCGTGTAAGGGGTGAAGGCGTACGCGATCACGATGAGCAGCGCGGCGACGGCCATCGCGAACGGCCGCCCGTGGCCGCGCGGCCACCCGGCCCGCTCGCGCAGGTGCAGGCCCAGGTGGCGGAACGCGCGCAGCCCGGCGAAGGCGAGCAGGCCCCAGAGCGCGACCGAGGCGAGGCCCATGAAGCGGATGAACGTCGGCCAGAGGAAGTCGCGCAGGATCCCCGGCCGGTTCGCGTAGTCGGCGAGCGAGTACCCCTGGAGCTCGCGGAAGCGGTCCGGCGGCGCGTCGAAGATCGTGATCCCGAGCGGGGCGACGCGCACGGGGAACACCGGGTTGCCCGACTGCGCCCAGTTGCGCAGCAGCCAGAAGCCGCCGCATACGGCCACCAGCCCGCCCAGCGCCGCGCCGTGGCGCACGAGCTTCGGGCGGCGGACGACGAGCGCCGCCCCGAGCCAGACGGCGAGCACGGCGCAGACGGCGAAGACCGCGTACCAGCGCGTGCCGAACGAGAGCCCCAGCCCGACCCCCGCGAGGATCAGGTCGAGCCGCGCCCCCGTGCGCCAGTAGCGCAGGAGGAAGTAGGCGCCGGGCGCGAACGTGCCGAGCATCGCCGGGTCGGCGAGCCCCTGCGAGCCGCTGTAGCCCACCGCTGGGATCGCCAGCACGGCGGAGGCGACGATGACCGCGGTGGCGCGCGGGACGGCGAGCTCGCGGGCGCCGGCGTACACGCCGAGGAACGCGAGCGCGACGAACGGGTACATCACCCAGCGGGCGAGGAAGTCGCTTTCGAACGGGAGCATCGCCGCGAGGAAGAAGACGTCGCCGGTCTGCGGGTAGTTGCCCGGCGCGCGGTTCGGGATCCAGTCGTCGACGCCCCACAGCGAGCCCTCCTGGATCCAGGCGGCGACGTTCGAGAGGTGGAAGCTCACGACGTCGACCTGCATGAGGCTCTCGTCCGCGTGCGCGAGCAGGCTCGCGAGCACGTACCCGGCGGCGATCGCGAAGGCGGCGATCGCGATCCGGGCCGACCAGCGGCCCGACGGCGGCGCCTCGGGGAAGTCCTGGGCGCCGGGGTCGGCGAGCGCCGCGCGGATCCGCGGCAGGACGAGCGCGACCGCGAGGGCGATCGCGGCGGCCGTGAGAGCCGCCAGCTCGCGCGAGAGCACGCCGAGGACCCCCGGGACCATGTGCGCCGCCCAGACGACGAGCGCGGCGAGCAGGCCGAAGGCGAGCGCTGCGGGCGCGTTCGGCCGCAGGCGGTCGGCCGCGATCAGGACCGCGTAGGCCGCGACGGCCGCCGCGGCGACCACGACGCCAAGGTAAGCCGCGCCGCCCAAGTACTCCGCGAAGGTCAAGGCGGCGGCGAGTCTAAATGCGGCCTAGCGAGCGCGAGCCACTACCCGCTCGTACACCGCCTCGTAGCGCTCGGCCAGCCGGTCCCAGTCGTACTCGCCGGCGCGCGCCCGGCAGGCGGCGCGCGTCTCCGGGCGCTCGGCGAGCTCGAGCGCGGCGAGCATCGCGCGGGCGAGGCCGGCCTCGTCGTCGGGCGGGAACGTGGCTCCCACCGGCTCCCCGCCGATGATCTCGGGGGCCGCGCCGGAGCCGTCGCCGACGACCGGCGTCCCGGCGGCGAGCGACTCGACGAGCACGAGCCCGAACGCCTCGCCGGGCGCAGCGTTCACGGTCGCCCACGCGGACGCGTAGGCGCGGGCGAGCGCGCCCGGGCCCTCGACGTCGACCCACTCGGCGGCCTCGGGTAGCTCCGGCGCCCGGGCGCTCATGAAGGGGTCGCGCTGGCGCGCCACCACGAGCCGCGCGTCCGGGCGCTCGGCGCGGACGCGCTCGAACGCGGCGAAGAGCAGGCCGGCGCGCTTGCGGGGGTCGCCGAGCGCCGAGGCACAGAAGAAGGTGGGCGCCGCGGCGCGCTCGACAGCGGCCTCGAACTCGGCGGCCCGCACCCCGCCGGGGAGGATCACCGGGTCGCGCAGCAGGTAGCGGCGGTAGGGGCGGGCGGCGGCCTCGCTGAGCACCGTGCACTCGTCGGCCTCGCGCGCGATCCGCAGCTGCATGTCGAGCCGGTAGCGGCGCGCCACCAGGTACTCGCGGGTCGGCACGCCGTGGTTCGTGGCGACCACCGGCGGCCCGCCGCGCTCGCGCGCGCGCAACGCCGCCCAGGCGTCGGTCGGGAAGAAGCAGTGGGCGACGTCGAACCCGCCCCGGCGCAGCCGCCAGTAGGCGGCCGGCGCGCTCGTCAGGTGGTACTCGTAGGCGGCGAGCCCCGGCGGCTGCGGCGGGCGCCGCGCGCGCCGCACGCGCATGCCGTCCTCGACCGCCTCGCTCGACGGCCCGGCGTGGGTCGTGAGCAACGTCACCTCGTGCCCGCGCGCGGCGAGCGCGGCGCCCAGGTCGTGGATCACCCGCTCGGAGCCGCGGCGCACCTCCGGCCAGTAGGTCGGGTGGACGAGCGCGATCCGCATCAGATCACCGGGGTGCGCTCCTCGATCGCGCCGCGGACGGTGGCCGCCGTCTCGGCGGCGTCCACGGCGAGCCGCGCGGGCACGTGCAGGGCGAGCCGGGCGAGCGCGCGCGGGCTGAGCGTGCGCTGGCGCGCGAAGTTCGCGGCGACCTCGGCCGCGTAGGGCAGCGCGGCGGCGACGGCGAGCCGCCGGGCGCGGCGCCCGCCGCCGAGCGCGCCGAGGGCGCCCAGCGCGAGCGCGGCGACGGCGCCGTGCTTGCGGCTCACCAGCAGGCCGAGCGGCATGCGCTCGCGCAGGCTCGGGTGGCGCCGGATGAGGCGCGCGAAGCCGCGGCGGCGGCGCGCGTCGCGCAGCGCGTGCGGCAGCGGGTTCGGATAGACGGCGTGCCAGGCGAGCGCCTCGCCTGCCCAGGCCAGGCGCGCGCCGAGCTCCTCCGCGCGCAGGCCGAGGTCGGTGTCCTCGCCCCAGCCGTAGCGGTCGAACTCCTCGTCGAAGCCGCCCAGCCGCTCCAGAAGCTCCCGGCGCACGAGCAGGTTGCAGGTCTCGTACAGGCCGCTCGGCGCGCTGATGTGAATCGTCCGCGCCATCCCGAAGAGCAGGTGCGCCTCGTCGGGGTCGGGCTCGGTGCGCCCCTGCACGATCACCTCTCCCCCCTCGCGCTCGGCCGCGGCGAGCAGCGCCTCGAGCCAGCCGGGCGCCGCCCGGCAGTCGTCGTCGACGAACGCGATCCACTCGCCGCGCGCGGCGCGCCAGCCGGCGTTGCGCTGACTGCCGGGGCCGCGCGGCGCGCGCAGCTCGCGCACCTCGAGGCCGTCGGGCGGCGCGGCGAACGGCCCCTCCGCCTCCTCCGTGCGCACGACGACCACCTCGAACTCAGCGGGGTCCACGGTCTGCGCGGCGAGCGCCTCGAGCGCGAAGGCGAGGCGCGTCTCGCGCGCGTGCGTCGGGATCACCACTGAGACCCTGGGCGCCATCGGGGCGCCGAGCCTAGATCACGCGTCCCGCGCGCGTTCCACCCAAACCCCACGTTCAGCCCTGGTCGTCGTTTTCCGGCTACCAGGGCTGAACATCGCGGCCCGAACCGGGACGTTCAGCCCACGTCGTCGTTTTTCGACGACCAGGGCTGAACGTCGGGGTGCGGGGGAACTGCTACCCGGGCGGGCGCGCGCGTCTAACCTGCGGCCATGGTGACGGGTACCGAGGGGGAGACCACCGCGGAGGCACTTTGGGAACGCGTGAACCGGCTGAGCTGGTATCACGCCATCGAGCTCGAGCCCGGTCGGCTCACGCCCGGCTGGTTCGACCTGCGCGAGTACGTCCATCACTACGGGCTGCCGGAGCGGATGGACGGCATGCGCGCGCTCGACATCGGCACCTGGGACGGCTGGTGGGCTTTCGAGATGGAGCGCCGGGGCGCCGAGGTCGTGGCCCTCGACCTGGACGACGAGCGCGACCTCGACTGGCCGCCCCGCCGCCGCCCGAAGGAGTTCTCGCCCGAGCCGCGCGGCGCCGGCTTCCGGCTCGCCCGCGAGGCGCTCGGCTCGCAGGTGGAGCGCGTGAACATGTCGATCTACCACGCGACCCCCGAGGAGCTCGGCACGTTCGACTTCATCTTCTGCGGCTCGGTGCTGATCCACCTGCGCGACCAGTTCCTCGCGCTGGAGCGCATCGCCGGGCTCTGCACGGGCACGTTCGTTTCGGCCGAGGAGTACGACTGGGCCGCGTCACTCTTGCCGTTCCCGGTCTCCCGCTACCGCGTCGACCGCGACAGCGACATCGTCTTCTGGCAACCCGCGAAGAAGACCTGGAAGCGCATGCTGTGGTCGGCGGGCTTCGACCGCGTCGAGGAGTACGGCACCTTCACGCTGCGGCCCCGCGACCGCTCCTTCAAGGTGCGGCACGTCGTGCTGCACGCCCACAAGCTGTAGGGCGCCGCAGCCGCCGGCCCTAGGCCGCCGTGGGCTCGGCCCCCGCGCGAGCGCGGCGCAGGTACCCGAGCATCTCGCGCAGCAGGCTGCGCTCGACGGCCGCGGTGGCGACGATCGTGACCGCCGTGTAGACGAGCAGCTCGCCGAGCGCGAGCGCCGCGCTGCGCTCGCCCGTCTCGGCGGCGCGGAGGGCGAGCACCGCGAGCGCCGCCGGCACCGTGGGCGCGACCGAGCGCAGCACGTAGGCGACCACCGGGAAGCCCGGGAAGAGGCGCAGCACGTAGAACACGCGCCCGGCGAGCGAGACCGCCGTCATCACGACCATGCCGGTCGCGAATCCCTCGAGGCCGTGGCTGAACATGAGCGGGATCGCCGCCGCGCAGAACGCGACGAGCGCGGCAGCCGCGACCCAGGCGATCGGCGTCGTGCGGCCGAGCGCCCGGTAGAAGGCGTTCCAGTTGAAGCCGACGTGGTTGACCGCCGCCATCAGGCCGAAGACCTGCAGCAGGATGCCCACGTCCTCCCAGTTAGAGCCGAGCACGTAGGCCACGATGTCGTCGGCGAACAGCGAGAGCGCGACCCCGAACGGGATCGCCCACATCAGCGCGATCCGGTTCGACTTGGCGAACGCCTCGCGCAGCAGCTCGCGCTGGTCGGCCACCCGGCAGATCGCCGGGTACATCGCCTGCGTGATGACCGCGTCGGCGCGGTCGGTCCACTGGGTGATGATCGCGGTGAGCCCGATCGCGCCCGCCCCCGCGAGCCCGAGGGCGAGCTCCCCGAAGAACACCGAGAACTGCGCGATCAGAAGCCCGCTCATCACCGCCACGAACAACGGCAGCGAGAACGCGGCGTAGCTGCGCAGCGTGGGCACGTCGAAGCGCAGGCGCAGGCGGTACGGCGACGCGATCACCGCCACGATCCCGCCGACCGCGGCGCCGGCCACCGTGCCCGCCACGAGCGACCAGTAGCCCGCCCCGGCCGCCGCGAGCGCGACGGTGACGACGAAGCTCACGACGGGGTCGACCGAGAGCAGCAGACGCTGGCGCAGAAAGTCGAGCCGGCGGTAGTAGACCCAAATCGGCGACTGCAGCGCGAGCCCGGGCAGCATCAGGGCCAGCGCGAGCCCCGGGAGGAGCAGCTCCCCCTGGCCGTAGGCGAGCGCGAGCAGCGGCGCGAGGGCGAGCGCGCCCACCACCATCAGCCCGGTGGAGAGCAGCTCCAGCGTGAACGCCTTCTGGAAGGCGGCCTCCTGGTCGTCCTCTTCCTGCTGGATGTACTTGTCGCCGACCAGGGACACCTTGAGCGCGATGATCAGCGCGATCCCCAGGAACAGGATGCTCCACACCCCGAACTCCTCCTGGGTGAGGAACGCGGCCGCGATCACGGCCTTGAGCAGGTTCAGGGTGCCCAGGACGATCTGGAACGCGGAGTTGATGAGCGCGCCGCGCGCCGCCGCCCTCCGCCTCCCGCCGACGGGCGCTTCGGTCGTCACGGCGCCAGTGTAAATCGGGCGGGACGCCCCCAACCCCGGTTCAGCCGGTGGGCCCAAGCCCCTCGAGCAGCTCCCTGATGCGGCGCTCGAAGGGGCGCTCCTCGAACGAGCGCGCGGTCGCGAACCCGCCTTCGCGCAGGCGCGCGCGCAGCGCCGCGTCCGCGGCGAGCTCGCGCACGCGGGCGGCGAGGGCCTCGGCGTCCCCGGCGGGCCCGTAGACGAGGCAGTTCTCGCCGTCGCGCAGGTACTCCGACGAGCCCCCCATCCCGCTCGCGACGACGGGCCGGCCCACGCACATCGCCTCCAGCGGCACGAGCCCCCAGGGCTCCTCCCAGCGGACCGGGAAGAGCACGGCGTCGGCCTCCGCGTAGGCCGCGGCGAGGCGCCCGCGCGGGCTGCGCGCGAAGCGCACGCGCCCCGAGACGCCGAGCTCGGCGGCGAGGCGCTCGAGCTCCGCGCGGTGGGCGGAGTCCGCGGGGCCGTCGACGGTGAGCGTCGCATCCTCGGGCAGGCGGGCGAGGGCGCGGACCGCGGTGTCCACCCCCTTGCGTTCCTCGACCCGTCCCGCGTAGAGCAGCCGCCAGCCCCACTCCCGCTCGGGCGCGCGCGGGAAGAGCTCCGCGTCCGGGCCGCGGTGGACGACCTCGCCCGCGGCGAAACGCGGGTCGTGGTGCGCGGCGCGGCGGCGCAGGGCGTCGCTCAGGAACGCCCACCGCGCGCTGCCCGCGAGGTCGACCGCGGTGGGCACCCCCGCGAGCGGGCCGGCGATCCGGGCCAGGCGCGGGCGCGCCGCCCAGAGCCGCGTCCACTGGTCGACGCGGGGCGCGTAGGAGACCCAGTCGTCGCAGGCGACGGCGAGCGCGGGCAGGCCCCGGCGGCGGGCCGCCTCGATCAGGGAGAGCGACATGCCGCCCATCGCGAACCAGGCGACCGCGTCGGGACGGAACCCGTCGAGGTGGCGCCGCAGGCAGCGCGCGTTGGCGCGCTCCAGCCGCAGCCGCGCGAGCGGGCCGAGGCGCGGGAAGTCGTGGTCGCTCCAGTACCAGCGCAGCTCGCGGTGCACGCCCGGCTCGTCGGGCTCGCTGACCCCGGCCTCGCGGTGGCCGGTGGTGAGGACGCGGACCTCGTGGCCGTGGGCGCGCAGCTCGGCGACGCACGCCTTCCACACCAGCTCGTAGCCGCCCTGGTGGTGGGGCGGGTACATGTTGCCGACGGTGAGGACCCGCATCAGCGGGCGCGCGTCGTGAGCGCGCTGCGCGCGCGGGCCGCAAGCCTGCGCACGCCGCCCGAGCGCACCGACGCCGGGACGCGGTCGTCGCAGAGGTGGCGGTGCCGCTCGACGAACGAGGCCAGGTAGTCGTCGAGGCCCTCGGCGTCGGTGAACACCACCTCCCGGCAGCGCACCTCCCCCTCCCACCAGAGCGTCTGCACGCGCTCCTCGGGCGTGAGCGCCGCGCCGAACCAGGCGGGGAAGTGGAAGCGCTCGTCCGCGTGGATCGCGTGCGACTTGAACACGGCGTCGATCCCGTCCTCCCCCACGTCGAGCAGCCAGTGGTGATGCGACCAGCCCACCCAGCCGGGCGCGTGCACGCCCATGCTCTGCTCCTCGAGGCGCGAGGGGACCTCGATGTAGCCGGCGCGGGCGACCCGGGAGAGCTCCGCGCACACCCACACCGGGTCGCGCACGTCCTCGAGCGTGTGCGAGCAGACCGCGAAGTCGAACTGGTCGTCCTCGAACGGCCACGGCTCGTGGTCGCAGATGTCGCGCTGGACCCAGCGCGAGGCGTCGAAGCGCTCGTTCTCCGGGTCCGGCCCCGAGTCGCCGTAGAGGCCGCGGGTCTCGTACGGCATCAGGTCGATGACCCAGTCAGCGCGCTTGAGCGGCTTGGCCCAGCCGCCGACGTCGAGGACGAGGGCGTCGGGGTCGAGCGAGGCGAGGATGCGGTCGCGGCTTGAGGGAAGCATTCCCCTGCGATTCCTACAGCACCGGGGTGCGGCGCCGGACGGTTCCCGCGAGCAGCGCGCCCGCGGCGACGGCGTCGCCGAGCAATTCACCGAGCGCGACGCGGGGCGCGCGGCGCAGGCCCCAGCGGCGCGCGGAGCGGGTCACCGTGCGCCCGTAGGGCAGCGCGGCGGCGAGCGGGATCGGGTTGCGGGCGATGAGCGCGGCGAGCGCGCCCAGCGCGGCCAGGTCGAGCTCCGCGGAGCGGCGGCTCAGAAACCAGCGCCGCCAGAGCAGCGTGTCGCGGAGCTCCGGCACCTTCTCGACGATGTCGGGGAAGTAGGTGGCGCGCATCCGCTCGCGCGCGGCCTCGAGCGCGCCGCGGCGGAAGACGGCGTGGTGGACGAGCGCCCCTCGGGCGAACGCCGTGCGCGCGCCGGCCCGGCGGGCGCGCCAGCCGAACCAGACGTCCTCGGCGAGCGGCTTGCCGATGCGCGCCGAGAGCCAGTCCTCGAAGCCGCCGAGCCGCTCGAACAGCTCGCGGCGCACGAACAGGTTCGCGGTCTCGTACAGCCCCACCTCGGCGACGACCCACACGGTGCGGTCGAAGGGTTGCGGCTCCGCCTCGGGGTCGGGCCGCACCGCCCCCTGGACGAGGTCCGCGCGCTCGAGCGCCGCGACGCCCTCCCGCAGCCAGCTCCCCGTCGGGAAGCAGTCGGCGTCGGTGAACGCGAGGAACTCGCCGACGGCGTGCTCCGCCCCCGTGTTGCGCGCCGGCCCCGGGCCGAGCGGGCGGTCGTGGCGCACGACCCGCGGCTCGACGGCGGCCGCCTCGGCGATCGCGGCGGTGTCGTCGCTCGACGCGTCGTCGACGACGATCACCTCGAACGGCTCCTCGACGTCCTGGTAGGCGAGCGCCTTCAGCGTGCGGCCGATGGTCGCCGCCGCGTCGTGGGCGGGGATGATCACGCTGATGCGCGGCTTCACGCGCGGGATTGTGGCGCGCGGGCGCCCCCGCCACGCCGCTTGCACCCCCGAAGCCGCAGCGCCACCCGAGTGAGGCGGATTTGTTCGAAATAGCCGCACATATCCGCCTCACCTCGGGATGTGAGGCGGATTCGTACGACATAGGCGAACAAATCCGCCTCGCTCGGGGTTGCGGGGCGCTTTGGGGTGGTGCGGGGCGGCCGTCGCTTGCGGGCCGGGCCACCGGCGCCCGCTGCGCGTGGGTT